>Ga0131853_10005454_pt1 | contig 22932 bp, 18 predicted proteins | sample TergutLab28metaG_FD_92764 | JGI IMG/M metagenome (GOLD analysis project Ga0131853, IMG submission 92764) | Labiotermes labralis P1 segment gut microbial communities from Petit-Saut dam, French Guiana - Lab288 P1 (version 2) (version 2) | ecosystem: Host-associated > Arthropoda: Insects >...
CGGTCATAACTCCGTAACCGTCCAAAATCGGATACATGTTTATATGAACTTTTTTGATCACAAAGACCTAGGAAATCACCTCCTGCAGTTATGCCCTAAAGTCGTGAAACACCCTGTATATACTACCATACCTTCAGTAATTGTAAAAACCAGCATGTGTCTGTACATTTACTTCTGACATTTGTTTATTTCCAATCAACCTTGGAAAAAACACTAGAATAATATAGTACACAACCAGCAGGGCTGGTATTTTGTAATAAATGAAACTTGCTGTGGTATCTTGTTAGTGATATTTACGTGCCATGTCATAACATGAAGGAGAGGTAGAAAGGATGGGTAGATGTATGACAACTGGTCAGACAAACAAAGAGGAATTCAGGAAAAGCAAGAGGTACAAATGGGACAAAGACAAGGAAGAAATGTGATGCAGGATAAAGACAGGAATGAAGTGATTTTCCTTTCCTTCACATCCACTGTGAAATCAGGACCAGATAACACAGATATAACCTACAGAACAAATGTGAAGTCTCCATTGAATTTGCATTGCAAACTATGCTGATATTTACATTTTTATAGCAATTTAACATTATAACAATAACTACAATTCTGTAATAGTTTACCATTTGGCTCAAGAACCACCACAACTGGATGTGTAAGATTAAAAATCACTGAAGAACCTTTGGATTCCACAAAAGATAATGACTGAATAATAGGTGCTGATGAAGGACTCTGCACCATGGAGTTGCTTAATAATATACCAAGAAAACTGGCAAACTGGATCAATATTTATGAAGGCTGTTCAAAACACAGTACTTAATATCACACCTTCCTGCAAGTGTCATGGTTCAGCTCCCTTCATTTTATTCCAATATCTGTCTACATCATCTTTACTTCTAACTATTTACCTTTATAAGTGATAAACCAACAGCTGTAGGTTTTATCTTGCCAAGCAGTGTTGCACAAAGGGTCTTGATAAATTGATGTGGTACCACAAATACAAGTACATCAGCTTCTTTTGCAGCCTCCACAACATCTGGAACTGCCACCTACCCAAAGAAACCAACACACTACCATCATTAAGACATGTATTTCAGCAAAATTAATATTTCACAAAACTGTAAAGAAAAATATTTGGAAATTTGTGCCACTGAACTAGACTAAATCATCTGCATTAATTATATTAAGCTTATACAGAGCACCTACAGGAGACTTTTAATAATTTATAAAGAATCTAGAAGATGTTTTGAAACACCTGTATAAACCTAAAGCAAAATTTTTAATTTGTGGAGACATATACACAAATCATCTCACTGAAAGCAACCGAGAAAAACAACTAGCCTCATTATTAACAACATACAATCTGTTGCACACAGTTAATTTTGCAACAAGAATTCAATATAATTCAGTATAACTCAGATTGCTGTAGAATAAATTTGTCTTCTGTATCTCCCATAATAAACTGCCTATCAGACCACGATGCTCAAATTCTCACAATCACACACACACACACACACACACACACACATATATATATATATGCAACAATAAACACATTTCCTTTAAAGGAGAGAACCAGATTGATAGACAATGTAACAATCATGAATTTTCAGGCTCTACTAAAAAAGAACCTGGAAATCTGTTTATATAGATACTGATCCTAACCATATGTATAATTCATCTCTATGTACTTTCTTAAGAATTTTCCAAGCTTGTTTTCCAAGTAAATACAAATGTATGAAAGACAAGAATGATTGGATTACACAAGGAATAAAAATATCTTGCAAAAACAAAAGGAAGTCTGTAGCTTCCTTAAGAACAGCAATGATCCTTAGGCAAAAATGCATTATATTAAATATTATGAAATCCTAAGAAAAGTTATAAATTAAGCTATAAAGCAACACTACAGCTGATGTAGAGCCAAATCTAACAACAAATTGAAAATAACATGGAACATTACGAAAAAAGAGACAGGGAAAGCACACTCAGTGGAACAGGTTCCCACCTTACTTGGGAGTGATGAAAGATTAAAAGATCCTACAGATGTGGCCAATATCATCAATAATTAATTTATAGCAATTACTGAATAATTAAACATTCAATACATATGGAAAGAAGGTGCTATCTGAATTCTAACAGATTCATTTCCTGGAACTTTCCCAGCATAAAAATAATCCCAAACATTGAAGCTGAGATAAAAAGTAAAATACATTCCCTAAAACAAACAAAAAAAAATCATCAGGTTACAATGAAATAACAAGTGAAATATTATAAGCTTGTGCTTCTCTCATTAGTCACCCATTAAGCCACATTTATAATCACTCACTATGTACGGGTATTCTTCATGACCATCTTAAAACTGCAGAAGTAACACCACTTTACAAGAAAGGAGATAAGACTAGTATGAAAAATTACAGGCCTATCTCATTATTAACTGTTTTTTCTAAGGTACAGAAAGCTGTGGGCCAGGAAGCTCAGTCGGTATAGCAACTATGGGCTGGACGGTCCAGGATCAAATCCCGGTGGGGACAAGATTTTTCGCCCATCCAGACTGGCCCTGGGGCTCATCCAGCCTCCTGTAAAATGGGTACCAGGTCTTTCCTGGGGGTAAAGTGCAGCTGGGGCATGCTGCTGACCACTTCTAGTGCCGCGGTCATGGAAGAGTAGAGCTATACCTACCCACCCTCTGGGCCACACCTGGCCTGTAATGGAATCACTTTAACTTTTTTACCTTTTACTCAAGAAAGCTAGGCACAGTAGATTAAGCCGGCACCTGCATACTAACAATATACTGGTCTCAGAACTGTATGGTATTAGGAAAGCGATATCAACTGAAGATGCTGCCTTCGGACTAATACGTAGTCTATTCAAATCTAGTAACCAAAAAACTAACTAGTAACTAACACCATTACAGAAAGTTGAAGTAAAATTACCTAATATAGTTCAAAATTTTTTTTTCTGACTGGGGTACATTAAAGCATGGAGTTTGCCAACCATCAATTCTAGGGCCTCTGTTGTTCATAATATATATAACTGACCTTCCCCTGAGAATAAATTCTGTATCAGAACCAATATTATTTGCTGATGATACTAGTGTCATAATTTAAAGCAGAAATTTTGAAGATTTCTGTTCTGTGTCAAATTTAGTTCTCTTTCTTGTGATTAAATGGTTTGCTGCTAATAATTTAGTTTTAGATTTAGATAAAATGAGTATAATGAAATTCATAACAGAGAATTCATCACATTCTACATTATATATTAGATACAAAGAAAAGTATGTAGAAGAGAGAGGGAATACAAAATTACTTGGTTTACAAATTGATAACTGCATTAATCAGAAGAACCATACTGAGGAAACTATTCACCCTCAGTATATGTAATATTAATTGCTTTTCTACTGCAATGATGGTTATATGAACATGCCTCAATGTTATGTTATATGTATATTGTCTGTCTTGTTATAACTTAATATTTTGCTTCTACTAGGATCACAATTTTAACCACCACCACAGCATGTATTTTCTGAAATGTAAAAAATGAGATCTCAATAATTAACACTAAATAAATCAATTGTATACTATAGCATTTATAACTTAAGTGGTCTGAAGATGACCAATGTTGGTCGAAACATGTTGCCATAAAATAAATTAATAACAATAAAAATTAGTTGTGCTGACACTATTTTACCCTTTATAATTCTATATAACTCAATGGGACGTTTAACATAAAATTTTAATACAACATTAAAGTTCCTTCTAACAGTGCTGATTCATTTTAAAATGTGACCTCTGCAGAATAAAATTAATGACATGGGCACAGATGTCACCAGCTGTACCAAGCAGGACAAGTCCTTCTTGTGAGTCTGTGAGTCAACAGGATAAGCCCACTTGCAGCAGCCAAGGCAATCAGGGTTGTGTCACAGTCGTTACAGAAGTTATGAAACAGCACTGTTTCAATTAAACTAAAAGGTAACCTGGGCACAGAAGAAAATGGAACAACTGAAATTTGCTAATGGGAAAATAAAGAAAACAGGTAAAGATTTGAAATATTCCTCAGACTCATGAGCCAGAGTAGCGTAATCGCTATACCGACTATGGGCAGGGGTTCATATCGCCACAGGGGCAAGATATTTTTATCTTCTCTAAAATGTCCAGACCGACTCTGGAGTCTACGTTTACCATCACAGTCCAATGAAGCCCAGGCAAAACATTATCTAACAGCATCCTAGACGTCTTAAGGAGTCCAAGCGTACACACAGGGCTAGAAAAATTCTAATTATGTACTTTCTGCAACTATTGTTATTAGAAACATCCAATATGTCGTTTATACCACAGTACAAGGCAGAGTCCGCGGTGCTGAAAACTTAGCAACAAGGCGCTTCATGTAAGCGGTACCAAACGCCGAAAGACCTACTGGAAGTCATACCGAAAGTAACTGTTTACGGACTTTTATAAATCGAACGTTGGCTGCATTATACCAAACAGGCAGGGTTTTGTGACAGAACAAAATTCGAAGGCGCAGAACGTGCAATACAAATACTCTGCAAACTGACGAAGATGTATCACGTTTCAATGATACACATTATGACAGTACAGCAGGCCTTAAAAATTTGTACAGTTGAGAAATTTCGCAATGTGTTTAAGCAGGGTTTAGTGCTACAGCTGGCGTCTGTATTTGTATGGAACACCTGAATGTGACGCGCATGAATGAAGTAGCAAGAATACCGACCGTACTGATAACCTACTGCGGAGTCTGCATTTGACCTTGCCACTGGGTAAAGCCCACCGTCCCATGTTTGCAACCAGTAACTGATGACATTCAAGTTAAAAATATACTGGGCTGAAGTGCTCTCGTGTGTTGTGAAAGTGGGGCAATAAAGTTATTTCTTGCGGTGTTCTATGGATCGATCTCGCTCAGGATAGTGAATGGTGGCGGGCACTTGTGAATGCGGGATTAAACTTTCGGTTTCCTTAAAATGAGGGGTATTTCTTGACTAGCTGAGAACCGGTTAACTTCTCCAGGACTCTTCTCCATGGAGTATGTTCTATGTGGTTAGAGCTGTGCATAGACTTTAAAGTAGGCTTGGTGTAAACGAAATACGTAACAAATGGCGACCAGTGGAAAGATCGCGCTGTGATACAGACTCGTGTTTTTGACATGATCTATACGTTTTCCGTCACAGTGGCATAGCGACAGCGAAGGCCGCACCAGGCAGCAGAGTCCAAAGGGCGGCAAAATATTTTAAATGAAAAAAAAAAATTGTCTGTTCTCGATTTTTAAATTACTGAGCTAAACAAAGGGGAAATCCATAAAAGTGATTTATTTAAAAGTCTGTAATTTCATTTTCATTCCTTGCTACAGGCGTCAAAAAACCTGGCTACGCCACGGTTCCCCGACTATCGTCGCGAATGGGACTACACCCACTCTGTGCAGGTCAACCGCATTCTCTTGAGTTAATGGCCAGTAAAATATATGTAGTATACAACCTGCACTTGTGTCGTATTACGTGGACAAGTGTGCTTATGCGTCCTAGGACATCGGAGTTTAAGAACAATATATAAACTGTCTTCAACCACTTTACGGTACATGCTGTATCGCGCAAGCAATGAGGTTCAGTGTATAAGATTACAACTGAAACGACCGAACAGAGCACGTAGAGTTTACTGTTTTTTTTTATTGAGTGATTACCTTCACTGAAGAATCATTCATTCACAGCCACACAAGAATACGCATTTAAAAGTGCAATTACATGTACAGTACAACCACAACCAAGTAAGCATCCAGTTATATGTGATTTTACAGATAACGAAAACTTCCTCGCCCATAATGAAGTCCACGGCTTCCACTGGTAAAATATAGGCGACAATTCCCTTTGTCGTACAGCCGAATACAGCGGACTGCATATCGTTTGTTGTAATATCGGACTGTCAGACAGTCACTGCGTAACTACTACCACCGCACCTCAAAACTGTCGAACTCCGACAATACAAGCGTATAAGACATATTATGGCAGCAATGGGATACTTGCACAAGGCAAAAATACGTAAAATTGTGTCAGTCAGTACCACCAAGAAGGGTCCAATATTACAGCAGAATGACATTTTTTCGCGACGTCACATGGGACAGTGCCTTAATGAGACTCGCGGCAAAGAGCCTGCCTACAGCTTCCAAGGCACGGCCAAACACTAAACCGCGCAAATTTCTATCAGTGGCCAAGAGCGAATTTCATTGCAATTTAATTCTGCTATAAAAGGCAGATGATCATGAGATGAACAAAAAAGGTGTCAGAACGCAAATTAAATCGCGCGAACACAGCGCATGGAACTGTCTCAGCACAGGCTTGTTTATTCCTAGGTCGAAAAGGAAACGTCAATCAACATGTTTTCTTTCGCTTTGGAGAGTTGTGATGCAATAATCTGGAATAAATAAGTTGTGTAACGACACAAGTTGAATGACATATTATCTTCCTGTTTTTCCTACGTAGCATCTTTCGAAGTTGTTTGCCTGTCTGCCTTCTTACCTATTTTGGACCCTTCCCTCCTCAGATACCTTACACAAATATAATTACGCAACCGATACGACCAGTTGATAGGGAGTTTTTCCGAAACACCGAATGTGATCTTCACCCAAATCCCCCTGGCGGCGCGTACAGCATGAAACCTCATTCTTTTTCAGAAATGTTCTCAGCTTCACCACACTCAATTTTAAAACGTGTCTTGTAGGACAGAAAACGAGCCCCCCCCCCACACGTCGGTGGTGTGGCACACGGTGCAAATCGAAGTAAAAAAATTTAATCGCATGTATTTACTTACATACGCAGTAATTAAAATGTACTACATACCTGTTCGAGGCACAAAGTAGAAACGGGACGTTACAGGCCCAGTGTGGCCCAGAGAGTGGGTAGAGGTATAGCTCTACTCTTCCATGACCGCGGCACCAGAAGGGAGTGAGTGGTCAGCAGCACGCACCGGCTGCACTTTACTCCCCGGAAAGACCCGGTACCCGTTTTACAGGAGGCCCCAGGGCCAGTCTGCACGGGCGGAAAATCTCGTCCCCACCGGGATTCGATCCCGGACCATCCAGTCCGTAGTCAGTCGCTATACCGACTGAGTTACCCGGCCCACCGAGGAACAACGTACCACATTTAAAACGAACTCTCATCCAGCTGACTTAAAAACTATTCCGTGCATACTGCGTTATAAAGTGGCACGCACGTGACAAATATTACCAAACTGTGCAAAGGTTGAGCTTCGATATCTCGATGTTAAACATTAGTTCGGTTTAATAACACTAATCGACCTCTGATCAAATAACTTTCTCCAGACCACGGATCAAAACGTCACATCTAGCAGATGTGATCTGTGTCTGATTCTCAAAAGCAGCGCCGTGGAAACCGCTCTTGCCCCCATACGGAATTAAAAAATAAAAGATACTAGGCCAACTCCCCATTCTTTTGTGCAATTTGACGTGGAATCACCTATAACGAAGTTGCACGTAGACGAATAAATAACCACAGGCAAAATTGCTCGATTCAGTAAGGTGTTTCAGCAGTAAGACGAGACACACAATTCTAGCAATTTTCCTTTGCAAAATAAATCTCTCTCCAGAGGTGGACTAATAACCCCAGGAAAATTATTCCATACTTCATTGCAGAATGAAAACAAGCGAAACAAATTGGTTTGAGTGTGGCAGGGTTACCGATAACGGGCCATTAGTCGAACTGTATAACATGTTTCACTTAACTTAGGAATTAGTTTATCAGCTTCATATATTCTTCCAATTTGGGTGGTTACCTATTTGTAAACCACGAAATTTTATATTTGCCGTTTCTTCTATATATTTTTCTTTGTAACCAATATTAACGCACAGCAGGGCGAATTGTTCGCTATACTTTTATTACATTTTTGTATCTACATTTAGGAGCAACTCCACAGCAAACCATTTAATCATATGTGGCACAACTTTGACAATGTACAAGAATCATGAAATTTTTACTAGAAATTATGAAACCAGTGCCATCAGCAAATATTATGGTGTCTGATAAGGAATTTATTCTCACAGGAAAGTCACTGATGAATGTTACGAACAGTGCAGGCCTTACAATTGACACTTGGGGAACTCCATAACTGTTTCAGTGTAATGGAAGGGATGTGAAGGGCAAATTATAAAAGAAAAAACACACATGCTCTAGGTTAACACATGCACAGGAAGTGTGACTTGTCAGGTGTTGGTACACATAATTAAATGAAATACATATTGAACCACACACACACACACACACACATACTAATACAAACACACATTGTAGCAAGGTTTCTCACCCATTACAAAAGATGTCTCTAAAGGTATGCTTACGGTGATAAAGTATTTTTTTCCCCTTAGTTTTCACATTTAAAAACTACAAACTGTCTGATTTTTACCATGATTAGTATCTCATCTTCTCAGGTATTATGCCATATGGTATGTTACATTTTCATGCTGTCTTTCTCTTGAAGTGGTCTTATAAAACTAATTTTCCCCTTAAGCCAGTACACTTTGTTTTCTATGCTTCATACACAGTGTCCCCAGAGTCCAGTAATATTGTGTAAATCCAATGAATGATCTAATTTTAATAATCCTTTGACCCTTGCTTATGACTTAGCAGTGTGTAACCTGTCAGATGCTGGATAATCTCTCTCATATCTTAATATTCAAGTCCAAAGCATCAATGCTTTGAGGACCTCAAATTTTTTTCATTACCCTTTCTAATCACAAAGTATGTTTTTACACAAGTCGTGTTTGAATACCTGATCTGTTGCTCCAGTTATTTGTATAAAATTGGTATTTTTTACACATTCTTCTTGTCTGCATACATTACAATGTAGTCTAGACAGTTTAATGACTTGTTCCAGAATATTCATGTTAATACAAGTTTCCTGCTAGTAGGGTATTTACCATAAAGTCCCATACTAGAAGATACAAGAAGAGAGGAGTAACTGAAAAGGAAAGCTGTAGGAAGTAAGAGTTATTAGAAATTTTGGTACACTGACTCGTGTCAAACTGAAACCATGAAAAAGAGGAAACTTAACTTCAAAATTTGTTTTTTTTCCCCCCAACAAAAAGCAAAGTTGTTTACATAACACTGTACACTGTCTTCAGTTTTGGCTAGAATTACCTAAATGTCTGAAAACAGAAAAGTATCCATGCTTCTTGACCACAAACTAATTTGGAAGATATCTTACTTTCAGATTTCACATTCCAATGAAACAAAAGTAACCACTCCTTTAGTCATTGTTTTCACTACAGTCAATGTAATAAAGGCATATGATTTCAGGATTTAAAAAGGTGGAATCATGCTTCAGTAATATGTTTAAAAGTTTTTGAGGTCTCTCCTTTTGTCAGAAGGAATATTAATAACAATAAAATAAACATCAACAGTATACTTTTATCACTGTATACTTTTGCAATGGCGTGACTAAAATTGATGACAAATTTCCCTCTAGGACAAATACAGTGAGAACATGTACAATAAATCACTCACGCTTGAAAATACTCTACTGTCCAGGTCCTGCTTTCCTTTTACCTTTACTTTTGCAAGTGTTCCCCCAATCCATTCAGGCAATACTTACATAAACTGAAGATATTTTTTGTGAGAGGTGTTCCAAGTCTATTTTCTGCCATGCTTCATCCATGCAACCTGGCTTCGCATGAAGTAAAGGTCTCTAGTGCTCTTAAAATAATTAAGGTCAGGCTGTATAATCTTTTTATCTGTATTCTGGATCCACTCCAATTTAACACGGAAGAAACTGTCAGCAGATTAGTAAGGTCACAGGAACAAAGTCTTGAGACAATTCATGACTTCTGTTTCCTCTTGGCTATTTTGTCCCTCCTATGTACACCATCAAATGTATGGACATTATCAAACTGATCAGTCAGTGTCAGACCGCCTGGCAAATTTCACTTCAGATTCTGACCTTTGTAAAAACGTTTGTGTTTTGCACCCCAATGTTTCAAGGTTTCACACTATATGCCTAATGTAGTGTTCCACTCCAACTCCTTTTCATGAAAACATTATCACTATCAACATTCATGCAAACAAAATGGCCAGATAAACTGAGGGCAGCAGAGGGGAGTGCAATAGTTCCATTAAGATGTGTAGGGGTGTATCCAAGGATAATCTGTGAACTCAGAAGTGCAAACCAGATAGATTCAACTACATAATATTTATTTCTTCAATCAATACAACCAGAGATGAGAAAACATAATTAAAAGTAGACTGTTCTCATCACCTTGCAACAGGAATCTTCCCAGTACATATTCAAGGGACACACTTGTGGACACACAACCAAGAACTCACTTGTGTCATGTGTCAGCATGAGGTTCACAAAAATTACTGAATGTTCACTCATTGTTAATAAAATTTAGACATGTATACAGAACAAGTTCATTTAAGCAGTAGTGCTTCCCATTTGTATTCCAAGCAAGCATCATGCAAGTCTGAGCTGGGACATGAACTGTCTTGAATGAGGTACTGTCTCTTCCTCCGTCCCTCCTGGTGACATCACTAAATGCTAAATAATTGTGTCACATGGTTCAGTGCTTTTACGTAACCCATGATCCATCCACATAGTGTAACATGTATGTATTAGCCACACCCTTTTATGTACAACTCACTCAGGGTTTTGTGCAGCAAGACCTCAAAAAGCACTTATGATACACAGGTGACTTTTTTTTAACAAATTTCCAATTTTCACATAAACAGGAGAGCTATTTTGGAACTTTTTAAATACAAGTCTGAGTACAGTATCCTGCAACATTTAGTTTTTCTTAATAGGGTTTTGTGGAAGAAATTTTTCATTGGAAGTTGTTATATGTTAGGACTTCAATATGGAATATGCTATACAGAAGAACATAACTTACAGTTACCTCATTGTTTTCTAAATAAAATCCTTTTGAAGCTCTGTGGAAACAAGACGTACCACCTACTGTAACATTAAGCAATTTCACATTTGTCCCACACAATGGGTTTAGTGTAATTCTCAACATAAATACCATCATTTTCCTCAAAAATCATTTACCAGTTAGGCTTTATGTATAATGGTGGTGAAATGTGTCCCCTATGAGGTAGGACTTGAAGTTGAATACACAGTTTAGATAAGCATCAGTCCTCACCCAACTAAGTACCCCACCAACTAACTAACTGCATGCAGCAGAGTCCTTCTGGAAAAGCTGATGGTTCCTACAGTAGTCAAGAAATTACCCGCACATTATAGAACCCAAAAGTTCCTTATCACATTCACAACAGCCTGCCACTTGTCCCTGTCCAGAGCCAGATCAATCTAGTCAGCACTGTCCCACCAAATTTCCTTAAGGTCCATTTTAATATTATCATCCCATCTATATTTCCATCTTCCAAGTGGTCCCTTCCCCACATGTTTTCTCACCACAACCCTATACACATCTCACCTCTCCCCCATATGTGTTGCATGCCCCATCCATCTCATTTTTCTCAATTTTATCACCCAATGTGCATCAGTCTTCAAACAGTTTTAAAGATTTAAACATACATGCTGCATAAAGGTTTAGGAAGTGTCTTTAAAACACACACACACACACACAGTTTCCTGTCACTTGTTTGGATATTACACAATTAAATGATATGTGATAACACAATTCTAGATGTAAGGCTAGGAAAAAATGTGGTTACACAAACTCAAATACCTCCGAGATGTATCACCACTAAGAATTACAGCAGTATGCTGTATAATCTGAAATATCATTAAGGACTTTCAGTGACAAAGAAAACTGGATGCCTTCCCTGAGTTAATCTTTGCATTCCTGTTAATGTCCCTCATACAGAAACACATGAAAACAACAAAGCACAAGCAAGTTTCTTCATAAAAAAGCTAAAAGTAGGTCACGAACAGGTGGTTGGGTGGGGTCTACAAATGACATGTGAGAAACAGCAACTAAAACAACCCTAATTTTAAGAGTAGCATCTACAAAACATGCAAGAACTACATACCTATGTAACTCCATGCAGCACAGATTTTCTCAAGAAACTAAGTTACTCAGCGACTGAAGTAATTCCACGCCTTTTGTGGAACCTTAACTTTCACTACTGTATCCACAGGAGCAGACCACTTAACCTTATCCCAATCCAGACGTATCCAGTCCTTAACATCTAATCTTGTTTCTTTATGATACGTGTAGCACAATATTACACATCCATCTATGCCTGAATACTTCCAAGAGGTCTCTTCCCTTCAAGTGTTCCAACCAAAACTTTGTAAATATTTCTAATTGTGTTCATGCAGGCAATATGCCCTGCCCACCTCATTTTTGCTCATTTAATCATCCTAACAAACTTTTGCGATGAGTGTAAGTTATAAAAGAAACTGTTACCAACTTAAAAGTTATGAGTCTCAGATTTTGTGTGCGTGCTTACAAGTGTGCAAGCACGCACATGGCCCGACAAGTGCAGCGTTATAAAACAGATACATGTAAAGCAGTCCTGCTACAGGCCTGGCGTGGCCCAGAGGGTTCCAGGAAGTTAAGGTTCCCAGATTTCATGACAACGGCACAGGATGGTGGTAAGGTTGTCAGCCTTATGCACTGGCTGCCTTTACCCCCCGGAAATGCTCCTGGTAATTATTTCAGTTACAGGCTGAGTCAACCCCAGGGCCATATTGCGACTGGAAGGATTATGTCAATGAAAAATTCCAATGACACCAGCTGGGATTGAACCAGCAACTTCCGGTTTGTAGCACAGAATCTTAACCACTGTGCCACTGTGGTCCCCTGTGCAGAGTTATAAGGCAACTGAAAAACATATAGACACAAACAAAAGCAAAGAAATTAAAAATGTTACATATTACAGGTACTGCCTAACAATTCAACAATTCTGGCCAGTGCACTAACTTACATTTAATTATCTCATAAACTGTAAACAACTGCAAAACATGTATTCAGCATACTACAAACATTTACTTCATTTTCTGTTCAACTATTTTTCAAAGCATTCTTCACGATAATAAGTATTTCACACATGCTTGAGATGGACACAGAAATGCCAGCTGCTCTCAATGTAAAGGGTCTGTCACTGTTATCCAAATTTTAGCCAAAAACTGACACACTTCAACATATGCTTTAAAAAGTCCCCAAAATAAAATTTCATAAAAACCCATTCTGTGCTTCTTGAGTTGTTATATACAGACAAATGGAAAGTCTGTTGAAGCCAACAGCACATTTTGCAACACTTCACTGACAACATGCAAAAAATATGGGTAACCATTCAAAAGACTTTGTATCCAATTGTAAAATCAAGCAGACCTTTAAATTACAGATACTGAACTATAAGAAAGTGAATTAAATCACAAGCTTTCCAAGTAAAGTTCCATACCAGTAATAACAGGGTTCACTTTAATTATCACAGACAAAAAGATAAACACACTTCCTTAGTCTGAATTCATTAATTCCATTGGCATGTGCAGAATGCGACGATTCCATGCTGTTCTCAGGAGCTTTTTCCATTCCTCTCTGTCATATACTTTTTCCTGCCACCCTTCTCCACCAACTATTCTTCCATCCTCTCTCACCTCATCTTTCCATCTATTTCTTGATCTAACTCTCAATTTGTTCTTCCTAGATTCATATATAATATTCTTTGGGGAATTCTATTTTCTGTCATTCTCTATACATGCCCAAACCAATGTAATCTATTTACCCTTACTGTCTCTATTATAGTAGTTTTTTTTACTCTTGCATAAATTTCTTTATTGGTTAATATCCTCCAATTTTCTTTTTCATTGTCATATACTGGGCCTAAAATTCTTCTATACACTTTCCTTTCAAAAATGTTCAATTGCTTTATATCTCTCTTCGTTAGTGTCCAAGTTTCTGATGCATATGTTAACGTTTTGTCTATTGTTGTGTTCTTTAGTTTTAATTTTAGTTTCTTTGATATGTTTTTATTTTTAAAAAAAATTTTTGTAGCACAAAATATATTTTGTTGGCATTTTTATTCTTTCTTGCAAGTCTATTTGGTTATTGTTATCTTCATTAAGTATAACTCCTAAATACTTAAAGTTTTCCACTCTTTCAAATTTGTAATTTTTTATTTCCAAACGTCCTATTTTATTTTTCTTTAAACTGTTTACATATCACAGTTCAGTGTCTTACATAACTTCCCCCCCCCCCAGCCATAGTTTCTATTTACATGTGGTTTTGGAAAGTAAACAACATTCATAAACCTGCTGACAATGACAACAGCATCAATAATTCTTGAAGTGTGAGGGAATTTCCACTCAAAAGAATGTTGCTTGACCACTTACACAAGTATAAACAAATACCACTGCATGACTATGAATTAACCTTACATTCCAAAGTACTAATCCAGTCTTCAGAACCTCACTCTCAATATATATGAAAGCATTAAAACATCTGTATAACAGGTATAAATCATCAAAAAACAGGTCTCAATCTTTAGTTATCTATAAACACTATTTGAAAACTATATATACTCTTTCCCTTTCTTTCCCTCTCTCTTTAAAAGGAATATGAATTTCTCTCTCTTCAAAATATCCTAGACCCCCACCTGGCCTATCACCATATACATATGCTTTGCAGGCCTACACTATGTTTTGCAAATTATTCTTCCCTTGAAAGGAAAGAAAGGCGATCTAACTGGACACCTGAACTATGTGAATGGAACAGACTCTAAAAACGAACAAATGTACAACAAATAAATAGAAAAGCACCACGAGTACCCCTTGTTTTATATGAACACATCTTAAAATAATAATGCAACACTAATTCCACATTTTTTCTAGTGAATCTCCTGTAAAACTTTGCGTAAATGCAAGAAATTTGTCAGCCACTGTTTTGAAACCACAGTCCTGAAGGATTTTTAAGTGGATATCAGTGGAAAAGTTAGCAGTGTTTGAAAAGGGATGACATGAAGCCATCCAACTTTTCTGTGTGCCATATCAATCCAAGTACTCTTAAAATGGTACATAATTGCAGAGAACAGTATCATCCACTCCTTCCATAATATGCACACTATGTTTTATGAAAGTCAACTGGTGCAAAAGTAGAAATTAGGGACAGACAGACAGCATGGTGGTCTCCTGAGTGTAGCTACTTCTTAAAGAAAGGAACGAAGTCAACTGCAAAACTGACCACAGTTTCAACCATTTCTGTGCGCAGTACTATTAACATCTGTTGTTGTCAAAAATAAATCCATTAATCCTAATTGCAATACAACACAATAAAACACAACACAACAGTGAGACACAGTAGGGTTCCATTTCTTCTTTCACTTTGCTTCTGGAAGAGTCTCCAATTGCACCTACCTCACCCCGAAAACCACAACAAAATGTTTTGCAATACAAATGACATGAACTATCACTGCTCTACACCAAACCCTGCAGCTTATCTACATTTCACATCAAATTATAATCTTCCAGCACTACAATGGTTTCTCTAATAATGTTTTCTACAATGACTGAATAAGGTAGCCTTATTACCTTGGTATCCAATAACTGATAAGATGAAGTTTAAAAAAATTAATAACAGCAGAATTGTTTTGCAAAAAGAATAGGTTCAAGAAATCTTGAAATATGTAGTCATCAATATGACACTCTGATTAGCTTTAAAACTTTGCAACTTACCACATTGGGTGGCAATTTGATTCCTGGAAGGTATTTTACATTTTCATGTGTTTCGTTGATAATTTCTGTTAATTTCTTCCCATTGATCATCTCTTCATAAACGTACATTGTAACACGTTCATCAATGTTATCATGTCGCTGGGCATTTGTACCAACTATTTTGGCAATGGCTGAACCCCTGTTCAAAGGCACAGACACAAAAAAAGGACATTCTTTTTTTATGTACAATCCACCATTGGTACAATTTTCAGTAAGGTGTACCTACAATTCCTAGATGATTACTGCTTAAATCAACAAGAGTTATTCTTAAACTATTTATTTCATCATGAAATGCCACTTTCTGCAAGTAGATACAACACATGGCACTTCAAAGAGCATCATATATGTAAAAGTTCTTATAAAATATAAATTTAGTAATGTAACTCCATAAACTAGAATGTCTAACCATTAAAATGTCATATGTAATAAAGAGAAAATTCTCCTGCACATTTAGTAATTTTAAATATAACTGTGAAACTAAAGAACCAAGACATATATATGTTACAGTATCAGCATATAAAAGCAAGCACTAAACATGTGTTCATGCTTTGTATACAACATTTTTGGGCTCTGGGGCATGTATATGAATGTTAAATTCCTTGCTCTTTATTTCAGTATGATTGCTTGCAAGTATGATAGCGGGGTTAAACTATTTAATATACTTATAAAACTGCTTTCTACAATTTCTTTTCCACAATGTATTCACATTACAAATGTCAACTCTATATGCTGAATGATAATTGCACTACCTATCACAAATCAAGTTATTCAGTAAACCTTCATGTAATATTAAAACTTCAGATAATTATACACATATATGTAAGTCAATATAGGTGACAAGTCCTGCATACAAGTCAGGTAATTAAGTAACTGCACACAGCCAGATATTATAAAAAACCATCTTCCTTTCACGGAAACTGCAGAGAAGCTGTTTTTGGCCTACAATTTTGTGGTAAATCTACCCATTCCCTGACCTGGCACATGAAAGATCACAAGTCCTACAGCATAAATGCTACAGAATGCATACAGCTGATTCCAGGAAAAATATTACAGCTTTTGTTGAATACAGAGATAAGGTCTTTTCTATATCCCACTACCTCTAATGGTTTGGTGGCACACTACTGGCCTCGATGAGGCATTCATCACTGACCAACACTGACAGAATATTGTTTGCCTCACCCACACTTTGCAGAATTTACTTCAACTAAAACTTCCTAGGCAGGCTAATCTACATATATTTATGAATACAATACTTCTCTCACATAATTACATTGTTTTACACAATACAGTATTCTTATAACATGAGATAACTGCATATGGCTGTAACAACCACATATATGTGTGTGAATATGAAATTTTCTTCATCCTTGGCTCAATTCCGTAAGTTCCTGTGAGTGTAAATAAACTCTGAGACACAATGGTTGAAACATTCAACAATAACTTGGAGTGTTGAAAATGTGTAACCAAAACAACCAAGAATTAATTACCATAAACACAAAGCCTATGTTTTTGTGTGAGCACTTGTCAATTGGTGTAAGAATTTCAAATATTTAAAAAAATTTTCAAAACCCTCCAAATATACACACTCTGCCCATAAATATGTTGCAGGATCGAAGATCATGCTGGTCACAATTAATGAAATATTTTTCTTACCGAAAAATAGTGTTTAGCATACCATTTTCTATGTTACAATAATATACAAAGCCAATACAGCTCAACAGCATGCTTTACTTGAACTATGAACACAGAATGCAACAGCTTATATAAGCATCATACCATTCTTACCGGAATAATGTTAAGTGTTCCACTATATCTTACACATACACATAAAAAATACAAAACCTAAAAATTAAATCCAGTCAATACAATTTGTGGGCCTAGACAGCATAGTCAGTATAGCACCTAGGCCATTGGATGGATGACATGGGGTTCAAATCCCTCAGGGCAAGAGATTTCTCTCTTTTCTAAAAGGCCCACCCAGCCTCCTATTCAATGTGTAGTGGGGGTTCTTCTCGGGAGTAAAGAGGCCGGAGAGTGAGGCTGATCACTCACCTCTATCTAGTGACCAGGTTAAGAACGAGTGGAATACCTCCATTCCCCCCGGTATATAGGAACAGCTTTACCGACACAATTTAGCAAACAATAAACCAGCAGTCTACAACAGTACCGCTATTCTTTAGCAAGCCTGTAAAAGTTAAATATACCTAACATACCACCTTAATAGCAATTAACAAGAGCGGTGTGTATCAATGTTTATACAAATGTTCAACTCACCAGTTACCAGATCCAACAATGCATACTTTTTTTGGTTGTACAGGCATTACTGAAACAAACGACCGACGTGGACAACAGCACAGAAGAAACCCACCAACTGTCTTTCCTTCCTATGAATACCGCTACCTCGAAAACAGCCTTGGACTTTGGGCCTACTGGGCCCGCTGCCAAGGCAAAAAGGGTGAGGGTAAAGATTCCACCACGGATTATACGAATGAGTTTTTGAACCGGGTAATGTCATGGATTACAGAAACAGTTAGACGGTGGCGACCATGATGTCCAGAGTCGGTACCAACATGTCGGTACTCATCTTGTAACAATACTAGTTACAGGTACACGATCCCACATCAGCAATTCCGAAAACCGAAAAAAATCTGGAGACAGAAAATATTGGCCCACGGCACCCGTGAGGCAGGTATGATGCGTTTGTTGTGTCCCAGCGCTTTTATCAGTCACACGCGCCCGTGCTGTTCGTTGATATTTTTATGCTTTTTTATATTTTTTTACTTTGGGTTTAATTGCACTGTGAAAGTCAAAATACTTAAAAGATACTTCCATGCGTAACAGTGAGAAGAATCAAAGAAAGAATTTGTTATTATCAAAAGAGCAGAAAGATAGTTATTGCAGAAATAGAAATGTGTTTGATTATGGGGTGCTGCTCCAGACCCCGCTAGGGATGTGTACCTAATACATGGTATATGTACAGTACTGGCTTTATAAAATCCGAAAAATTCTAAATTCTGAAACATGCCTGGCACCCAAGACTTTCAGAATGGGATAGTGGGCCGGCATTATTTAACCATAAACCCTTCGTGCAATATTGTATTGAGCAACAACCTACATTTATTTATGCCCTACTTAGTGACATACGAGCTTCGAATCAAACTGCTTCATCAGACATGTAACCCCGTTAGGATAATCAGAAAATTAAATCAGCAGTATTAAGAGGATAGGGTAAGCAGAAACACATATGAATTTTAACATTTCAAAGACAGTGAATACAAACGTAAAAAACGATTAAAGATAGTTTTATAATACAGCATACTAAAAATGGCAGTGTGTCTGCAACCATAAATTCGATTCGGCAGATAACGCTGATGATTCTATATTTAGCGTCTCGATAAACACGAAATAAATAAGAATATGCTGTTAGTATATTCAATATAGAATTATACCAAACACACATTAGGCACAATAGAAACTTCAATAATCCCCCACCCCTCCACCTTCCAACAGGTTATAGGTGAAGACAAATTGTACTAAACTACAGGATTTCAGAAGGGTGTTGAAACGCACAACCTGTAATACCGACAGATTTAAGAAGTCGGTTTCATATTTTGTCTAATTATTTTCTTTCTGCCTCGAGAAGACAGGTGTTTCGCGATTCTTCGTGAACATCGCTGAATTTCAGTGATTCATATTAGTGACCTTTTTTTTTTTAAATTCTGCGCCGCTTATTACCCAGGCTTCTGTTTTCTCCCATTCTTATTCTGATTGAGTATAATTCCTCAACATCTGCATACAAAATGGTTAATATTGTGGATCGCAAGGATCGGCAGGTGGATTTACTAAATTATGAAGAACAACTGAAGAGGAAATAGGATAGCCGATACTGTGGTTCGACCAGAAATAGTGACTATATTGCCACAGTGTTTTTGATAATTAGTATGACATAAATTCATGAAAATAGCTGTGTAATTGGGTTTTCAATGATCTGTTTAAAACAGTGATATTTTACCTGTGATTTTTTAATCGTAGACAAGCTCTGGCACCCACCCAGCCTGCTATTCAACGGGCATCGTACTCCATTCTCAAAGGTAAAGCCAGAGGCAAATTTACCGCGAAGCTAATAAAGCTTAAGCTTCAGGGCCCCCACTTGCTCGGGCCCCTCCCAAGAGCTTGGGAGGGGCCCTAGCAATGCCTTAGAAATGCTCTAAAATCTTGATAGCACATATATAAAAGAGATTTGGCAGAGGTTTACTCAAATTTGACAAAAATCCTATAAATTTACGTGACCTTACCAAAAACCAATTGTGAAGCTGAAAGACATTTTTCTAAACTATCAATAAAAAATTCGACGAACCATACTAGAGGAAAGACGGGATTATCTTTTTTTCTCTCTATAGAAAATGTTACTACAAAGTCGTTGTCATTCGAAGAGGCGATCAAAGAGTATGCAGCCAAAAAATGTGGGTGGGAAAAGTATTATAGAGGTGTGTCAGAAGTTAATAAAAATAAAATGTTATTTTTTTGGATTTTGTGATGTTTTTTGTATTTGTCAGCTTTTTTAAATTTGTGATTCCTTGTGACTTCTTCTATCATTCTAAATAAATATTAACTTCCTTACCTAACTCTGTGTTCGTAATTTTGTATTCTTTTTCTTAAAGAGGGCTCCAAAATTGTATAAGTTTCAGGTCCCCAAAAACCTGGATCCGCCCCTGGGTACAGCGACCAGGGCGTGAAGTTACCCTACTCATCTTCGTTTAGTGCCAGGGTTAAGAAAGAGTGGAACTATACCTCTGCTCACTTTATACGCCGTTATGGCATAGGGCGCGGACAGGCAAATCTTTACGTTTTACAGTTATATCTCCATTCTCCATAAGTCTTGACGGTGTGATGCATCATGAAGCTGAACAACCACTCTGCCTTGTGAAGTTGTTGTCAGAGTTGGTCGCACCATCTTCCGCTACTGACATAAATCAAGTACTATTTTATGCTGTTCTGGCATGTCCGCAGTTTTCCCCAGGCGATGTAACAGACTAAAGGATGGTGCTTCAAGACAGTCCAGACCATTCCCCACGTAATTCTACCTACGTACTCTCTAAGACTCTTCCCAGAAATATACGTGAAATGCCTGAGAAAAACCATAGCATTCGGGATTTCCGGTAGTCTCTAGAGCAGGCCTGCACAAATCGGGATAGGGCGAAGGCCATATTGCGAGCCATAAGGGTTGACTTCGGAGGAGGTACTTCATTACTACGTTTCTAATTAAATTGAATAAAGATTTTAAAATCAGTTTTTTCTTAATTATAAATCACGGTGGAAAAATAAAAAAAAATGTTCCGCTGAAAGAAGACTTTTGTGTTTCTGTCACCCTGCAAACGTAATGAGAGACATGATATCCATTTTCGATAACAAGCTTCTCGTAATCGGTGGTCATTTACGAAATGGATGTTTTCCGAATATTTCCTCATGGTCGTTAGACACAGAAGAACGTCGCCACTTTTTATTCACGTTCACGTTGGAGTATTTTTTGAAAAGAAATATAATTTACAAAAGTCGTCACGGGCTGCACAGTGAGCCTCAGAGGGCCGCATACAACTCTCCGAGGTTCACTGTGCAGCTATACTGTATGTGTCTTATATCTTCATACTGTACCGACAAATGACGTAAACCTGTGTCACGTACTGTATATGTGATTATTGCATCTTTTAAAATTCCGTGGTAACTGCATATACCACCTGCTTCAATACCCAAAAACTTCTCATTTTATGTACACAGTGTAATTGTGCCTTTCCTGTGACTGCAAAAATAAACAGCGATTATTTCGATGAACGAAATTAACCATTTATCCATGGTGATGTATAGTAGTGTGTTTATTGCGAGGCAAGAACTGAATTTTCATATATTCGTAGATAAATTGGGCGCTTCAAAGGCCCTGACGTGTCCCACTGCATAAAACTTGCACCATTTGACACACTATAATCTTGAGTTAACAAAAGCGTCGTTAGGTAAACCAAGAATAAACAAACAGGGCCTATACTACATCGAGAGCGATTAAGGCCTCCTCAATGGACAATGCTATCTATAAAAGTTGAGGGTTAGCTTTTTGTAATATAAAAAATGAAATATATTTGAATATTGCCTTTCTATAAATAAGAACACATTCTTTCGTTCACTTTACTTCTTACAGTAAGGCCTATTATCATGTTTTATTGACACCGTAATGTATGAAAAATCTAGTATCCGCTACCGCACGTGTGTCTAGAGATGGGGGTGGGGAGAACCTACTTGATGACGTACGGTTGTTCGGAGGGGGAAGAAATTCAGTGGCGGTACTCCACTCTTCAGTGAACTTCTTTATGTAGGCATATACCTATAAAATATCGCTGCATAAACACAAAATTTTTAAGAACGTGGTCAAAAGTTAAACATAAGTGGAAACATATTAGGGGGGGGGGGCAGGGAAACATATTTAAGGTGGTAGGAAACAAATAGAAATTTGGTAGTCGTAAATTAAAAAAAAAACTATTGCGTAACTGCGACAAGTAGAATGAACTGTACAGTTTCTTGAGGTCCTCACGCCGCAGCAATATAGCATTACGCCAGCGGTCTTCAGGGTGTTGTAAATTTCAACCTGTTCTATTAAGTACAATCACGAAATAAAATATTTCTGGGCTACTGATGAAATAAAGCGTAATAAAACGAATTTAGTTCGGTAAAATAAGCCACAAATAAACATTTTAAAATTGAATTTTTGTTAGAGTGTTTTAAGTCTGTCATAACTCGAACATCTGTGCCAAGAAGACGTATGAGGCTATGGAGACATAGCTCCATGCGTTCTTAACCTCGGCGCTAAATATAGAGGAGTGAGTGGTTTCAATGCTCCGTTGCTTTACCACCGAAGGAGGATTCGGTTATTGTGTGTCCCACAGCTGTCTGGATACAGTGCAGAATAAAGAATATTGACAACTCGTAATTCCAGGTCGTGCAGGTCGTAGCATATTCGCTATAGTGACAGAACTAAACCGACTCCTCTGATTACATTGAACCTCGGTACGACGGTAGACGTAACTGGGAAATCTCATGCTCGTATCGTGTTAGCTTTATGAAGACCTCCTGTCTCTTTTGGAGGGGGGGGGGGGTTTCTGGCCCCCAAAATTTTTTTTGGGGGGGAAAAAGAAAAAATTTTTTTTTCCCCTTTTTTGTTTTGATCCCCACCCACGGGGCGGCAAAATTTGGTTTTGCCAAC
>Ga0131853_10005455_pt1 | contig 22932 bp, 16 predicted proteins | sample TergutLab28metaG_FD_92764 | JGI IMG/M metagenome (GOLD analysis project Ga0131853, IMG submission 92764) | Labiotermes labralis P1 segment gut microbial communities from Petit-Saut dam, French Guiana - Lab288 P1 (version 2) (version 2) | ecosystem: Host-associated > Arthropoda: Insects >...
AGCAATATTAAATTTAAGTCACTGTCTGAGGAATACCTGATATACACTACGTTTCCAGAAATTCCTTGTCCCGTTCTTAATGTGATTAGTTGTCATTATACAGATACATGTTATTCTGGTTTAACATAAAGTCATGTGGCAAGCAAAGTACCAATGTTTCAAAGAAACATACTGCTTCCACCTCCTACCCTGAAGCTGGAGGCAGCACGTTCCTTTGAAATGTTGGTACCCACCTACTTATTTATATAGTGTCATAACCCAGAAGATCACAACATAAATTGTTGCTGCTGTGAACACCACAAACCTCACATTTGTTATAACTTTATTATATATGTGTGGAAAAAGGTACGGACTTGTAATATTACATTTTAAAACCGCTGCTGTTAAAATCACTAATAAATACTCACCATAGAGAATATTGCTCTTGCCAGAACCATTTCCACCAACTGCAACAAGACAATTACAGTCAAAACAGCAATAACAATTTTACCAAATGCCAGACTTAATATACTCTGCACATTCTTCAATGGGCTATACACCAAGTGTGAAAAAGTGTGCTCCATTTTGGAGTACACTGAGATTCCAATACATTACTTGAGATCTTACAAATCCATATATAAAGTTTTATTACTCCTGCATGCTATGTCTGTCAGTATATCAGACTACATAGTACGAAAATGGATTATGACTGGTGAATAAGAAACTGCAAATGATTTCAAAGGAAGACTAATCAAGGTCCTAGGTTGCAATGTGTCCAGAATGAGACGCGACACACAACCCCAGTTCAGTATTGCCAGTACTCCAGCTGAAATATGGAGCAGGCACCTCCCAAACACAAGTCTAGAGCATTACAACTACAACAACCCATTTGGTAAGTCCTTTAACATTTTACTAACAAAGCTATTCTCTCACTGCAATACTGACACAGTTATTTAAAAGAAATCATATTAAATATTCAGCGCAGCAGTTTCCTTCAACTACTGTCAACTGTATAAATGGAAACTCAACACCAGAAACCAGAACAATGTGTGTAATGTTGTAGTTCATACAATTCAATTTCCATGGGAAGCTCCAATCACTATACAAAATCATGTATCAGTATATAGATATGTAATGTTAGCATTTGGTATGGCCATACCATTATAATACGTACCAACACAGTTACTACTTATTAAATTATGTTCATTACAGTTATTTTTATGCTTAAAGATATGAATTATTAACCCACAGAATACTAATTAACTAGACATAAGAAACAGAACTTCTAAAATTTTTGGTAAACTTTGTTATGTTGGGGACTACTACCAAAGTTTCAGAACTGTGGTACTCAGATTCTCTAAAAACTTCAAATGTCAGTATAAACACAATGGGGTTGTCATCCTACTGGTTTTTTTTTTTTTTTTTTTTTTTTAAAAAGGTCCATGATCATGTCTTGTTGTTGTGTTCATAAGCTTGATGATGGCCTATTTGTGCTCATACCATGTATTCCTGACTTTATTTAAGAGCTGTCATTAATAGGCTCCTGCTGATACCTCTTAAGTAAGCACAATTATTTACAGAAGTAACATTTTTAATTCTTAATTAATTATTACACTCTGAGGTTTAATGTTTATATTTAAACAAGCACATCATTTTAAAATGTACATAATTTAATGTCACAATGGCAAGGAAGTAACTCTGCTTACACAATTATGATGGTATGGCCATACCAAAACACATGCTGTTACATATGTATATTGATAACACTGTTACATGACTGAAATATATAGTGGAAAATGGAAAAAATTAACATTCTGGAGACTGGATCAGGTGAAGATACATTTATTCTTCATCACTAGGCACAATGATCATTTCCGCTGTGTGATATTAACTGGGGAATATGACAAAGCCATATATAACAATGTTTCAATCTATATACTTAACGGTAGTCAAAATTATCTGGAGATTTTCAATGTCCTTGAACCTATGCATGTTTGTGGTTATTACTTATACAGAAAGATTACAATTACAATGAGCATATTTTTTTAATGCCGGACTCAGCACTGCACAGCAGGAGGTATTATCACTGATTCAGCAGCAGAACTGTTGTCCACTCAGCAGCAAGCAGTTTGGCAATAAACATATTCTCTGCAGCGTGACATGGAATTGAAAAAGAAAATAAACAAAACAGGGCATTTTGAGCTGCCCTCTTAGATGCCAAGTCTAGAGGCAAGTAATATTTATACAAATGACATAATAAATGGATAAAGTTGCATGACGTCAGATGGGGCCACAAATTATGGTTCATGATACCACATGTCAGTCACTGTCTGAATATAACGGTTAAGAAAACACAAACCGAACAATGGCGCTTAAATGACTTGGTAAAGTATCTAATGCTGTGCAAGGTTTCTAGTCAAACAAAATGAAACAAGAATACTTCAATGCTGTTTTCGATTTCCACTATTTATTAACTACCTTCAGTTTAAACTATGGCTATTGCACGTTTTCAACAGACCAAATTATATGGCATTAAATAATGGGACGACATGAATGAACTGGAAAGGTCACTGAAGTCTTAGCCTAATTCTAAGCACTGTAACAGTACTTTCTTGCAGGGAATGTGGAAAACCATGAAAATGTAGGACTGTATGTACACTGCGATCTACACCCAGGACTTCCCAAGTATGAAGCAATAGTACTAATTCTACTGCACTGCTACACTGAGGTCTGGATGTTTGAGAAGAGGCTTTTGTACCTTGGCAAATGACTTATCTTAGGTTCATGTACCATCACCTGGAGTTAGATGTTGAACTTATTTCAGGTTCACTACTGCAAATAGCAGATATTCTGTAGGCACCTTACTGTAACAAATGCCACTTATTCAGAATGAACGAAGACATGCACAAAACTGGAAAGAGAGATTCTATGCTTGTAGCCATAACTGTGTAAAACACTTCTTCTCCTAAACTTCCCACGTTTAGGTTATTGAGACTGTTCCTGTCTTTGCAGATGAATCTGGTCCCTCCATAAGCACTACCACGACCACCACCACCACCACCACCAACAAAGGAGGGTCCGATGACGGAATAATGGAGGTATAACACATCAGGAACAAAGGAAATGACAACCCGACAAGGCCAGTTCAGAAGCCATAAAGTAGCAACCCTACCACTTAATTTACTCTGCGACACACGTGTTGGGCAGCGGCGTCTAGAGTCCAGGATTCTAAACCGTATCCAAGTCAACATATGATAACCATTTACTTTCGGGGTCTTTATATGGGTGACATTACCGAAAATAAAACATATACACCCATGGCTATATTTCGCAGGTGTGCGATCCTTACCTATAATATTCAGATTTGGATGAAATGCATCCAGTACCGTTCTTCCCCTGTAACTCTTAAAGCCTTCAATTATCACCTGCAAAATGCAACGACAGCTCATTAACAACCCTTAATTACAGTCAGCCAAGTTTCACATTTTGGTATTTGACAGTTTACCCGTTTTATGAACATCCTTTTCAGCGCATCGATAATCGTGCTTTGTGTAACATGGAGGTTCTGAACAGTAACAAGAACGCAATAACATTTACTCGCACATCCCTGTACTAAAACATGTGCCTTCGAGTTGCGCTACGCACCGAGTCAAGCCACGGAGAACGCCGTACCACAGGGCCAGCTTGGCCTTGATAGGAACGCGACGTACCATTTTGACCAAAAAGCGCTGCAACCGCAACGACAGTTATACATGAATGCAGCACAGCAATTAAACGGCAAAGCGAATTTCGCGAAATCCGCGATGTATCAACGAAACATAATCCTATTCGAGTAGCTAGAAGGTCCTCAGGTAATCATAAAATTTCCCGCATGTTACTGAAGACCTGATAGTCATGATTGTGTTCACAAGATCCCACTCTGCTCCCTAACCTGAAACAAAAGAATTCTCCTTTCCCCCCCCCCCCAACTGAATTTCGTCAATATGCATTGTAATACTATCCTTCCATCTACGATCGTGTCTTCCAAGCGTTTTTGTAGTTTCGGGGTTTCCAAACAAAAGTATTGAATTTCTCCCTTATACACGTGAAATGCCCGATCCATCCCACCCTCTTTTATTGGATCACCCTAATATTTAGTCGTGTACAAATCATGTAGCTCCTTGCTAAGCGTTCTAGCCTTCTTCATTACATTAGGTCCTAATTTCTTCCTTAGAACCCAATTCGCAAATGCCTTCAGCCTATGTTCTTCCCTTAATATGAGTGACCATGTTTCACACCCACAAAACACTAGACAAAATCACAATCTTGTATGCTTCAACCTTTACGTTTTTAGATAGCAGGAGGAAAGATGGAGTGAGACCTAAACGGTAGAATGAATTCCCAGAATTAAATCTGCCTTTCATTTCCACATGGAAGCAATTACAAAATGTCAGCATATCTCCCAAATACCTGAACTGTGCCATATCACTAAATGACACATGAATATGTGCTGTTTTCAGCATATACTTCTGCATCATCCTGCTTACTAATAAGGCTTTTGTATATTTATGCTTTTGTTCAGTAAATTAATATCAACAGTGCAACCCCAAAACTGGTGTGTCCCAATTTTAATCCATTTTGGCCATCTTGGACCTGTCACATTGTAAAGCAAACACAATAACCCATCTTGCTGTTTCAGACTATTCTAAATACGAAACATGTTACACAAATATTGACCTACCCACACTTTACTATGCTAATTATTTTCATAGGAAAGCCAAACTGAATAAGAACATTACACAAAATTTCCTCTTAACTGATTCATGGGCTGGTATGAGGCAGCCTATGTAACTAACCTTTGTACTGTGGCATCATAACTTTTTTTCTTGTCTCAAGTACTCGATGAATACTGAATTCATTTCAGTTCTGATGATAATGCATTTCATCTACTTCAATTAGTTTAGCGTATCTAAATAGTACGCTGAAATAAAAATTGTAAAACTGATGGGTTGTCCCTTTGTAATGCATTTCATCTACTTCAATTAGTTTAGCGTATCTAAATAGTAAGCTGAAATAAAAATTGTAAAACTGATGGGTTGTCCCTTTGTTCAATTATGCACCACCCAATGGAGATGTACTGTTGTGTGGAAGTACAGTTCCATTCTTTCTTAACTTTCAGCACTAGATGGATTAAAGTCCTCAGTTTCACAATCAGGAACTTAAAATCATTCACACCCATTACTTAGGATGCTGGATGGACACCAAAAGGTGGTCTGGATATGATGCCAGAAGAAAGTTTGTCCCCATTGGATATTAAACCCCAAATCACTTAAGTCTCAAAACCATACTCTAATGATATGTATACTGATTGAGCCATCATAAACCTGGGATAAGGAAATGTCTTTCATAAGACTACAGGAATTCACCTAAATCTTATGGATTGCCTTATACCACTGCTGCATATAAGCAGCTTTCAGAATATATAATTCTTTATATTGAATGTCCATTTTATTGTGTCCCCCCCCCCCCCCCCCCCCCACCCCCCTCCTCCCACCCCCCTCTCCCCCCTACCACACACACCTTCCTCTTTAATATAATTTCTTTTTTTTTTTTCCCCCCCCCCCCCCCCCCCCCAAGTATGGCACCATATGCAGCACCTTCATTGCATACAAAACTTGCATCATCTGGAAATTTACAGTCATTTTTCTGTTGCAAATGAATCAAAACCATTTCATAGAAAAAAAAATCTTGAAGTGCAATTCACAGCAGATGCAAGATTCCTATATAACAGAGCTCCCATGACAAATACTGTATTCAGTGACTTCATACAATGGATATTCTCCATGTGGGCACCATAAAAAGTGTTTTCCAACCTTATGCTCTGTCATGTGGCTTATATTCTTCCAATGTACCTAGCATATCCATATAATTATTTATGCCAATAAAAACATGCACATAAGAAAAGTATAGTAGAGTCTGTACAGGCATCAGTAGTAGAGGTTTTGAGGTGCACTGTGGGGCATAAAGATATTATACCTTATATGTCCCACTCTTTAAGAATTATCTGACTCTTAAATGTATCCGAATGTGTAGTCTGGAATATCAAAGTTAATTACAAGGAACTGGAACTGAATGGGACACAAGGGCTTCTGGTTAATGTTATGTTAATTCATTGGAAGGAAATACAAGCACCATAAAGGAAAACATAAAACAATACAACAGCAAGGAAATCGGCACAAAGAAGTATCATATCTTGAGAGCAGAATGCAGGCCAAAATTTTGGTAATGATATATCTCATAATTCTCACAAAAATGTGATAAGTCAAGGTAATAGAAAATGCCACCAAAACACAAAAATTAACAATGGTAATGAATTTGATGTTTGTGTAACCATGCATCCTTAATATGAAATGATTTGTTAGACCAACTTGATGCAACAATTATGATTTATTGATAAACCAATGACTCAACATGTTTCAGGCAGGAGCCTCAGACTATGCTCCCAGGAGCATACACGATACATAAAATACAACAATCCACCATCAGCATATCTTTCACAACCAGCACGAGTATGGACCCATTGACAAAACAATGACCCTCCTTTAGCCTCTCAACAATACCTCCCTACTAAACCCTACGAACAGTTCTTTATCCATTCCCTCCATAAAGAAGGGAAGCTCATCCAGGCGAGCCAAACCCAATACTCCAATTAACCATTGACCCTTCCCAACCCCCTGTATGACCAAACTAGTCAAAAAACAGCCTCTACACAGTGCACACGACCTGCCTCCCGGTGTCCCACGACTCCTGCCAGCACTTTAAGGTATGTACTGTTTTATTCTATTAAAAAAACCCTCACTCACTGACCCACATAATCACATACTTTCTCCACATAACACCTGCCCACATACCACATGCAACCATTTTGAAATTACATTAAACCATACATTACCAATAACCTCCAAGCACAGCACACAAATTTCTACCATGATAATGCCTCCACACCACGCCCCCTCCCTCAATAATACCTAAACCTGTGAATATTAGAACACAGGCCACAAGAAACCACACAAAACACACCCTACAGCGTGTCTAACACAGGATACCAACCGTCACTTAACACTACAATCAATCAATCACAATAAAAACACCTTATTTTGACTCATCTTTTACAGTGCTGAAAACCATATGCAGTAGTGTACAGCCTTGCACCCCTGAAGATGCGCACAATGGTGCCTGAAACATGTTGAGTCATCGGTTTATCAATAAATCATAATTGTTGCATCAAGTGGTCTAACAAATCAATACAGTGGTAACGAAACTAAGAATGCATGTCATTTGTGGACTGCTTGTAATCATTCTGTTCAAAATATTTTACCTTCTCATTAACTTGTTGCTGGGGTCAGGGGGAGTTGGCTGGGGTCACTAGGTTGCTGAGGGGTGATACTGGTGGCCCGAGGGGGGCTCTAGCTATTCTCCAGGGGTGGTAGATGTGGATTATAGCCTCTCTCCATCCAAGACCATCTGCACATGGTGAAGAGCCACATCCTACGAGTGGTGACCCTGTTGCGCAGAACACAGCGGATCTAAAGGAGTAAACTTGAACGGTGTGAGTGCCGTGCCTAAGGGATGAATGGCAGTGGGTGAGTCTGTCTTCAACGACACCCTCTGTGATACCGGGTGACCTCCCAGTTGTATTTAGCCTTACCAAGTAGTGGGGCTCTGCTTGGTGGACCAAATATTTCCCCAGATCCTCTGGGATCGAGATTTGAATACCTCAGAGTCTAAGGAGGGCTCCGCAGTAAGGGACTTCAGTAAAAATTTTGAGACTGAGAGTAATTCAGAGTTTAAGGAGAGCTCCGCAATAGGGAACTCCAGTAAGGATTCTACGGAGGGCTCCAGTCAGGTGGAACTCCGGTAGAAGGCAATTACACATAGCAACTTTGACATTATACCTGGGTTCCTTTTTCTGGACCCCGAGGTTTTCCTGATCCTGCTGGATTGAGATTGAGAGTCACTCAGAGTTCAAGGAGAGCTCCGCAATAGGGGACTCCAGTAAGGATTTTACAGAGGGCTCCAGTTAAGTAGAACTCCGGTAGAAGGCAACTGTACATAGTAACTCTGCCATTTATACCTGGGTTCCTTTTCTTTTGGACCCAGAGGTAATTATTAATTAGGTATGGGGGGCCAACTGGAACTTTGTTGAAGAAACAGGGCTCCTTTTAACTTAATATAGAATATGGGGCACAAAGGGCCTGCCTTAAGGCCTAGGTGCATTGGGCCCAGAAGGGCTCGAACCCGATTATTATTCTATTCTAACTTGTTGCCTTGTCTCTCATCTTAAGGGAGACAAATAATTGAGAAACATTAGAGAACAGGGTGCAGAGGAGAATATTTGGATTTAGGAAAGTAGTTACATATATACACAGACAGCAGAAAGATACATGCAAGAATAAAATATGCAATTTTACTGTCACTCCTGGTGTCCAATATTCTAGTACTAACAGGAACTCACAACAGTGTTGTTGAAGATTCAAGTCTTCTGGGATGTTATGACTTCTTGCTGTGTGAGTAGCAGTTGTTTTGGAGGACCATGGTGCCTTCATCTTCAAGGCCAGTAAGTCCAGGAGTAACTGTGCAGGCAAATCTGGATGTATTATGTAGGTATGAGCAAGGCTGTGGAAACCAGTCTTGGTTGATAGTCCAAGACCTTGCAAATATATAGCAAAAGAAGTGTCATCTTACTAACCAACCAACCAACTAACTAACTAAACAACTAGCAACCATCTAATTCCATGGCACAGTGTTCTTCCAAAGAAAAACATACTTCAGCTAGTCAAGAAATTCCCTTATTTTATGGAATGCTCTTTGCTCCTCCTGAGCCACACTAATTCAATCCACCTGCCCCCCCCCCTCACCTCCCACCATCCAGTTTCCTGATGATCCACTTTAATAGTTCCCCCCTATTTACTGCATTGCATGCCATGTTCAAAGCAATGACCCACAATTTTTTTTTCACAGCACTAAATTTCTTCTTCAGCAGTCACTTGTACAGTACACATGTACAATATCTAGGAAGGATGAAACTACATCCTGTACTGAGTAAGTAACAATGCTCAAGAACAAAAGTAGTGTGTCATTGTTTTGGAATGGCCCCTGTCATAGGACATAATGTTCCAATGATTTCAGTACCAACATCATGTAAGAACAACTGTGAAATAGGATGCATGATTCAAGTACCAAAAAATGTATTTTTAATGCTAACAACATATATTTACTGAAAAACTGCACTTGGTTACATAGATAATTTTTCAACTACCGTTTTACAACAAAGTGGGAAATCAACGTCATACAAAGTACATGCAGTCAACAGTATTAAATTTTCCCTTTGTGACAGCTTTTTTAAATCTTCTCAAATTACAAAACAGGCTGTGTGTACAAAATACAATGCAGAGAAAAATCAATATCAAAACAACTTTACCCAATGATTATAGGAGCACATTCATAAACTTCATACATATTACAATACGAAGAACTGACTTTGCATATTGCTAAGTCACACAGAAATGATGATTTAAACAAATGGAATACCACATGAATACATGTAAACTTCGTGCTGAATTCAGTGATCCAGGAAACAATTCTGTAATCTTGCATATGCTATGTTTGGTAACACATTACTCTGTGGAGCTACTATTGTTTCATTGCACAATATTCTTAAGTTATTTAACAATGAAAAATCACCACCATACTTTGAATTAAAACTGAAAGTTTTCTTTCATATCTCTAAACATAAGGGAGCCAGAAAACCAAACGTGTCAACCAAACAACCTTCTGGAATTTCAAGTATGCAAAAGTGCAAGCACAATATGTCAATATTCTTCATCTATGGTTGATATTATTCAATTATACCTTCTGTAATTCCATTACAGAAACAACAAGGAACATAAATAGCTATGCACTTGTCACATGAACTAATGTGCTCATATTGCACTGTACTGTACTGTACATACATGACAATGGATTTTTATAAAAGTCAAATTATGAATAATTCATTTCCATTTACTGTACTAGCTGAAAATTAATATGTAGCGTGCCCTACAACTGAACACTGTGTTCAGGTAATACCAACTTTAAATAAATAGTGGCCGGGAGACCAGTTATAATGACTGAAGTTTTCCTCAGTACATCCAGGCAATGCCAGGAATGTACCCTGAATTAAGGGATGAACACTATTTCAACAAATGTCATCCCGTTGTGTTAGTAGCACAAGAATTAAATCAATATCTGACCAAGCACTCAAAAACACAACCAAATTTGTGTTGTGTTTAAACAAATATTGACTTAATTTTTTATGAACAATTTTTCATTCAACAATCAACCCATTATTTGACAGTATGCAATATTAGTAACACAAAGTGTCATTACATAAACCATAACAAATAAAACCAAGCATGTCCTGTTCTCAACATAAGATTAAAGGCTGCAGTACTTCACAATCCAATACCAGATGTGCTATGTTTAACGCCTGGTTGCAGCATATACAGTTCTCAAACAGAAGGGGTAGGGATAGCATACTTTTGTACCCTGCCCAAGTGGCATTTAAATGTTCATAATATATCACTTATTTTATGTATGTATAATTACATATCCTACAAAAACCAAGAATGTTTATGAATTCAGTTCATTTCACTTTTAAGTTCCCACTGTAAAGTTGAATCCAAGCCTGTAATTTGTAATTTTAAACCTTCCTGATGTTGTAATGCCCAAGGACCAAACACAAGTTAATGAAACATTTCTAACTAAAAATTGCCTTGCTAACATTCTCATACAAATCATTAACTTTGCATAGGACACTTTGTATGTGTGTACATGTAACATATTAAGAGGCCACTCTGCTGTAGGTTCTTAATTTCTTAAATCAATATCAACAGAGGATGTACCGAACTGTGAGGTGAAGTGTACGTTAGTCCACTGAATTTCAAACCCTGAAATGCTTTTTTGTTCTTTATTGATTGCTCTAAATGTACATTTGTGCCTTATTTTTTTTTATTTCTAAACGGGCTATTTTTAAGGGGCTTTGGTTTATAATACTCATTATTTATTATAATTGATCATACATGCTTGTAGTTAGCAACACATTTTCGTTTCAGTTAAATTTTGTGCCAGCAACTGAGGTTATACTTTTGAGGTGATTGAATACGTTCTACTTTAGGGACTTTCTTTTATTTTTGGAGTTTTTGTTTTATTTTAGTGGTTATTGGGTGAAATTTTTATTTTTTAAATCTATTATTTGCTTGGAGGCCAGGAAATTCTTTTTACAGACTAGGATTAGATACCCTATTATTTTAGAATGAGTCTTTTGTGCCTGAGTATTATTAGTTACGTTTTTGAAACTTAAAGAATTTGGTCAGATCTTTTTCCATTCAGAGGAATCCATCTCATTATTACGTTTTTAGTCTTAAATTTTTTTGTTTCTTGTTTTGGTTTATTTCAGGTCAAGGTGCAGCCTGTTTCTTAGTGAATGATGGATTACATTGCTATTTGTTGTTTGGATTGTTATTGAAATTATTGACATGAAACTGGATTTGATTGTAATATTTTGAACACTGTGGTCATGATAATTGGTTCTGAGATAAGTTGCAACAAAGTGCTTGTAACAGTAGGTGAAGCTAGAGTTAATTTTTTTTTAAGATCATTTCTGTTAGTTGAGTTATCACTGAGGCTGAATTATTGTGTTGTGTGATTCAACATGGTCTGATTTTGGTTCAATGCCTTGTTATTTTACACGGTCTGGTTTGGATTTATTAGTAAAGTATTATGTTGTTGTATTGTTTTTGATTTAATTCTTTTATGATAGCTTACTTGTATTGCAAGGGGTTGTATACTGCTTGTGAATGATAAAAAATTAAAGGATCCAACAAACGTGGCCAATGCCTTCAATACTTTCTTTATAACAAGTACTGAAATATTAAACATTTAACAAATACACAAAGTAGATGCTATCTCAATTCTCAAAGATTTATTTCCTGGAAACTTTCCCAGCATAAAAATAATCCCAATCACTGAAGCTCAGACAAAAGTACAACACTTAACCTAAAACCAAAAAAAATCATTGGGTTATGATAAAATAACAGGTAAAATATTAAAAGCTTGTGCACCTCTCATTAGTCACTCATTAAGTTACATTTATAATCACTCTCTATACACAGGTATTTTTCCTGACCATCCTAAAATTGCAGTAATAAAACCACTTAACAAGAAACGAGACAAAAGTAGAATGACAAATTACTGGTCTATCTCATTATTAACGGATTTTTAAAAGGTACTTGAGACAGCGATGCACGGCAGATTAAGCCAACATCTGTATATACTAACAACAAACTGGTCACAGAACAGTATAGTTTTAGGAAGGGGATGTCAACTGAAGATGCTGCCTTCAGACTAACAGATACTGTATTCAAATCTATTAACCACAAAATGTAAGTTGGAGGAATTTTCTGTTATTTGCCAAAGGCTTTTGATTGCGTGAATCATGAAATTTTGTTAGCTGGCATTTGAGGAGTATTTGAAGATTGGTTCAGGTCCTATTTAACTAAGAGGGGACAGACAGTTGAAGTACAATCACCTAATTCAACTCAAATTTTTTTCTCTGTCTAGGGTACAATGAAACACGGAGTTCCCCACGTATCAATTCTAGGGCCTCTATTGTTCAGAACATATATACAAGACCTTCCCCTGAGAATAAATGCTGTATCAGAACCAGTATTATTTGCTGATGATACTAGTGTCATAATTTCAAGCAGAAATTTTGAAGATTTCTGTACATTGTCAAATTTAGTTCTCTTTCATGTGATCAAATTGTTTGCTGCTAATAATTTAGTTCTAATTTTAGATAAAACTAATATAATGACATTCATAACAAAGAATTCATCACATTCTACACTACATATTGGTTATAAAGAAAAGTATATAGAAGATACAGTGAATACAAAATTTCTTTCTTCACAAATTGATAACCACACAAATTAGAACCATACTGAGGAAATGATTCCTACGTTAAGTGGGCATGTTATGTCATTAGGTTGAAGGAACATATCAGTAACGTTAACACTCTCAAATCAATTTACCATACATACTTTCATTGTTATAAAATATGGAATAATTTTTTGGGGAAACTCTTCCAACAGTGGGAAGATTTTTACTTTACAAAAGAAATTCATCAGAATTATGGGTGGTGCACAATCCAGAACCTCATGTAGAAGTCTATTTAAACAATTAGAGACTCTACCTGTTTCATTCCAATACATTACCAATAATCAGGAAATTTTTCAAACAAATTCGCCTATACACAACATTAATTCAAGGAATAAGCACCAACTTCATAGAACAAATGTCAACCTATCCTGTTTTCAAAAAAGTACATTTGATAATGGCATAAAAATTTTCAACAGTTTACCACCTAGTGTAGCGATCCTCAAGAATGACAGAACAAAATTTAAAGCTGCCTTAAGAAAATTCCTACATACACACCCCTTTTACCCTATAAATGAATTTTTTATGAGTAAGGATGATTTATAATACTGTTTTTGTAAAATGTTTGTAGTATTTGACACTGAAAATGTGTAAATTAGTGTACTTGTGCCTTGTTGCACATTCTACTGTCTTTATGACACACTTATGGATCCATGAAATGTATGTATATATGCACGTTTAATGTATAGTAACAGATACTCAAAAACATACAACTTCTGTTGACATTATTTTCTTGTAGAATTAAAAAAAAAAAAAAAAAAAAAATGAAAAAAAATAAAAAAAAATTTTTATTTTAGGTTTTATAAAAAAAAAAAAAAAAATAAATTTTTTTTTATAATTATTTTTTTAAAAAAAAAAAAAAAAAAAAAAAAAAAAAAAATGGCAACAACATAAAAAAATCTTTATCTTTCAGTGTTATGATAAAAATAAAACAATGTAGTTTTGTGACATCTGGTAGAGATAAGCCAAACATATATGATGGGAAGTGAACTCTGGGTTTACAGCAATGAGAGAATCTGTATTGTAGGGTTAGAAGTCTATGCAGTATAGAAACAGGCTTCATGAATTCTGTTTGGACTACATTAGTCTTTACAACAGTATTTTAAAAATCACTTTAAAGGGTCTAGGACTTGGAAGTAAAAAATGTACCTTCAGCACACTTCATACCCCTACATAATGGCACAAATACCATAACATGTAATCTTTTATTGTTGCCACAGTACTTTTTATACTCTTTGGTAATGCACCTTGGGAGATTCTTATGGTTCTGCTGTAGAAGGAATGCCTGAAACTTAATTAACTATCAATGAAAATGCACCTTGAATGGTTTGGAAGGAGCCTCAGAAAAAACCGAACTTATGCAGAGTAAGCAACTTGTCACCAGTCACAAAACTGTAAAGAACTATTATCATTATACAAAAACTTTAAAGTGTATCTCTGGTCTTCTGACCTCTATAAACCTGAAACATGGCAGGCAATTCCAAATGACAGTATTTCAACGCCAGGATACTAAAACTAAATGACTTAATCAATTCCAAGTAACAGAAATAATACATAAGAGAGTTATTACCAACAAATTGCATTTGTCCACGAATAGAGAACCACTCCTAAATGTTTAAACTATTTTTCATGGCCATCTTCAGGGAGCACCAATACACACTAAAAGACACATACAGTATTAGCAAATAACTTTATCAAACTGTAAATGTTACAATACAATCTCATTAAACACCAATGTATAGTGTTGGCAATACATATTAAAATAACAGTGGAATTATGTAAAAGGATTGCTGTTAAAATCTTGTGCATTCAGGTTACTTTATATATTTAGGTATCATTCACAGAACAATACTGCCAGTATCTCAACCCATACAGTATCAGGTGGCAAGATGATTACTGGCATAATAAACTGAAAAGCAGGTTGCAAGATTCAAGGTACTACCACAGTTAAGGCCTGGAGTGAGGAAAACTACAATACTTCAGTCATGGTAATGAGCATCCAGTCTGAAATTTGAATATGTGCCTTGCAAGTGAAACAGAAGGGTTACCCACTGAGTTGCTACATTTAGTACTAAGTTACTAGGCTTACATTCTGGTTGCGTTTACCCAAGAGAAAGCTTCCCTTATAGTCAATGGCCTGGCTGCTTAGAGTCATTGTCTTTACAGAAGCGAAAGTTGTCCTTTCCCATATGTGTAGGAGTTGGAGACAAAGCTCCATCCATTTTTCATCTAAAAATTATGGCTGTGGCAACTGCTTATTCAACACAAACTTGCTTACTGTAGAACTTATTACATAGGAAGTAACTGTGTCTATTAATAACTACTTCCCGACACATTATCATAATCGAAATACCAATAACATGCTCATGCAATATACAAAACCAGTAACAACATACACAAGAATACAAATAATAACAGACAATAAAATGTAAGTAACAGTATCTCTAGTAATATCTTTATATCTAATACAAAACAGTGTTTATAGTCAAGCCACCAAAATTCATGCTGCAAACACAATGGAAATGGTAGATTCTCATACATGGAATATGCAACATCCTGCATCAACACCAAGTCAACAATGCATGTCCTATGAAACTATAAAATTGAATCAAAAAGTAAGATGAATTTGCCTGTAGTGGTGCCATAACTGAGGCACTGTAAAAATTAGTAGTTTTTGTGACAGCTACATACTAGGCATTGTTGCGATGAGTCAGTTCCAGGTTTAAATAGTGTTGTGTTTGTTTACAAAGCTTCTTTAAAGACAGCAGCAGCATTTTCAAACTGCATCACTGTGGAACAGCAAACTATGATCTGTTTCATGATCAAAAGGCACTGAAACATCTTACATGTATAGGAAAATGTTAGTGCTTCACAATATGTGCAGAGGTTTGCTGTCTGTGGGGGTACTCTTGCTCCACAATAACACACGTCTACATTCCCCAGCAGCTACCCTTGAAGCAATCGGGCAACTGAAATTTGAACTTCTCCCACACCCCCCATACAGTCAAGACCTAGCTCCATAGAATTATCATGTTGGGACCACAAAGAGAAGCCTTGCATGGACAAAGATTTGCCAATGATCATTAAGTCAAGAATGCAGCACATGGCTTCGATTACAACCAAAACTTTCTTCACAGGTGGGATTGGAAGGCTTGTAAACTGCTACACAATATATGTTGAAAACTGGGATGATTAAGTTGAGAAATGATACATTTTGCATTTATCACAGATTGTGGTACACAAAGAAATTAACAAATTCACTTTACTTTTTGACTCTGCCTCACACATCATGATTTAAATATAAATAAAAAAAATACTATCAATATTTGGAACAAACAAATAATATATCTGATTTCAGATTTATGCATGCAAGTCAATTAATGGGAAACTGCAAAATTTCTAGTCTTAAAGTACGAGTACTGAACCCTTTGTGGTTCACAAGCACGTGGGTGCATGAAAGGTATTTTTCCTCTTCCTGGGCACATGCAGTAATATCACAGAACAAGATCAGTGTATGGCCTTTGTAGTTGTATGTTTAAAAATATCACAAAATTCACAAAATCACCACACAAATCATGTCCTCTTACTCTATCTTTATTGCCTCTAACATCAGGAAATGATAATAACACTTCCGAATTGTGGAGGCAAAAAAGTTCTCTGAACCATTGGACTTTGATCTAAAAGGATGAGGCTTGATTTCCAAAACAATATTTTATCAACAAACAACTTGCAGAGCGGGATTCAAATCTTCTCGATGTGATGCTGTATCACTGGGTTAGTGGTTCCCAGCAATACAAAGGACAATTATGCCTTAATCTTCAAGGGTCATGGTGTCAAGGAAGATGAGGGAAATAGGGTCCTTCTGAAACACAGTGTCACATCTCTCCAGGAATCAAAAAACAATATGCAGAGAAACTGCTTTTCTTGCAGGACATGAGTTCTGTTGTTTGTCGAGAAATGTTTTCTGAAGAAATGAATACTGCTTAGAAACTTGAAACTAGTGCCTTGAGGCTCTTCCATAAACTAATGTTAGTTAAACTGCCAGGAGAACATGGATTCCAAATTCCTGGTGGGTGAAAGTGTCACAGCTGCCATGCTCAAAAAGACAACAATAAGACCTTTCTGTATATTAATCAATCTACATCACATAACGACATACTGCTCAAAATGTTACACATACAGTCCAAGCTGTGTCATATATAGCAGTGGTTCTTAACATGGGCCACAAGGCCCCCAAGGGTGGGACACAGGAGAATGACAGAAAATTGGAGGACCACAGTAACTTAGTGAGCCAATGAAAATTCAATGCCTGAATAAACTATTTCAAATTTAAAACTGAATCAAAGGTTCCCTTCTCCCCTGCATCACTGAAGGCAAATTTGTATTTTATTGTTTTACCCACATATTATATAGTTCAATCTGGTTTCAGATGGATGACTTACTTGCTGTCAAAAGTAACTGCCCTGTTGCAAATGGACATTCAAAAACTTGCAAGTGTTCATTGGGCCCAAGGACCACACTGAATACAATGCTAATTACTAACAGAATATTTTTATTTGTATAAGTAAACAATGTGTTATACCTAAACAAAATACCTGAAAAAATACAATAATGTAAAGATAAGAAACATAAATAAATTGGGGGGAGGGCACACAGTTAAATTCAAAAGGGAGCCATGAACATAGGGACAGAGAGAGAGAGGGAGAGGAGGAGGGGGGGAGACCTCTTTGAAAATGCTGAAAATACATACTGTTATTTAAATGTTTCTCTACATACTGCAGAGAAACATTTAAATAAGAAGGAGACAGTTATTTTGGTCATCTAATTTGCCTCTGCTATTTTGGAAACAATTTGAATCTATGAAGTCGGCAATATGTCATGTTAACTGGACCACAACAGGCTAATACACAATCCTGAAACACTTCACTTTAAGGAACTCGAAATAAATCATGACAAACTCATGCTCAAAATTCAGTCTGTCAACCACAGGGTCCTCCTGGTTATGAAATCATACACAGTGAAGTACTCTATCTTCTGACATGGCTAACACTTGTAACATATATGTCAGAATGTTGATAGACAAATTTTAAAGTAAATTTCTATAAGAAATGTCTTTTTGAAATCAATGAAATGACAGAATCCTTTCTTTCATCTGATTTTTACTAACACACTCAGCATTTTGTCAGGTACTAAATGCTGGGATAATCATAGAGTTTATAACAGAATCTGCATGGTTCTTACTGAAGTGAAGTATAAGAGCTTCCTCACTGTCAAATTTTCTATTACAAACATTGCATAATGTGCCAGAAGGCTCTGCAAGGTTCATCACACCATTAAGAGATTCAACACTCTTAACATGTAACAGTTCACTCTTGTGGTTCTTTGCACTATGGATTTTGAGACCCTTTTCATTATTAAATACACTGCTGCAGAATGAACATTCAAATGGAGCCTCTTTTGTTGAAGATGCCACATTCACATCTGGGGGGTTGACTATGCTGTTATCATTACCCACATCAAAATAAGTCAACATTTTTGCACCCTCATGCATCCTTCTACAGTGGAGTCTTCGACCTTGTTCAGATGAAAATAATCTGCTGCAGAAAGAACACCTATATAATTGATCTTTTGCAGCACTTGTGAAATCTACTTCACTATCTTGATGTGTAGGAGTTATTTCATTATTCCCTTTATCTTCTTCAGCCAGTCTCTCTGAATGGGCTGATGTAGGAAAAGTCGGATCCTGTGCACTTAAAAATGCAGTATCACTGCCATCCCTCATATACAAATGAAGGTTCTTTCTAAAAGAGTTCTTAATCAAATGGTAACCCTTGTGATACCTGGCCTGATGAATCTTCAATCCCCTTTCAGAAAGAAAGAGCTTGTTACAGCATTCAAGAGTAAAACCTGAATGAATGTTGTCAGTCTGTAGAGTTTCTCCTTTTATTTGATTGGGCACAGTACAAACCTCACTATGGCAGGCAGTATAATGAATTTTCAAGATATCCGGACTATTAAAGCATCTTCCACATGTAGTACATGACCAGCGGTCTTCAGGGCAACTGCCACTTTGACTATGGGAATGTACATCTGCCATGTCTTCAGTTACAGAAGAAAGGCCCTTATGTCCCCTTAAACGATGAGAATTATAACTATGCTCTGAAAAGAATCTTCTGTTACACAGTGGGCATTCATAGATGTCAACATTGTTGTCTTCAGCCTGCTGTACAATATTCTCTGGTACCAGGTGTTGTTGTCTTGTACAATGAACTCTGAAACCCTTCAATTTAGTATACTTCTCATTACAGACCTTACATTCATAACAGCCTGACGCTCCATCTTCTGATGAAGTGGCACCGACATCAGTGTTTCCTTTGTGAACCTTCATATTGTGATAATTATAACCGTGCTCAGAAAAGAACTTTTTGTTACACAGTGAACATTCACGAACATCAAAATTGTTGTCTTCAGCCTGTTGCACAACATTCTCTGGTACCATGTGTTGTTGTCTTGAACAATGAACTCTGAAAGTTTTTAGGTTGTTGTATTTCTCATTACAAACCTTACACTTGTAACAGCCTGATGCACTGTCTTCTGATGAAATGGCACTCACATCAGCACTTCCTTTGTGAGACTTCAGACTGTGATGATTATAACTGTGCTCAGAAAAGAACTTCTTATTACATATTGGGCATTCATGAATATCAACTCTGTTGTCTTCAGCCTGTTGTACAACATTCTCCGGTATCATGTGTTGCTGTCTTGTACAGTGAACTCTGAAACTCTTCACTTTCTTGTATTTCTCATTACAGACCTTACATTCAAAACAGACTGACACACTGTCTTCTGTTGAAATGACACTCACATCAGCACTTCCTTTGTGAGCCTTAAGACTGTGCAGCTTATAACTGTGCTCAGAAAAGAACTTCCTATTACAAACTGGGCATTCATGAATATCAACTCTGTTGTCTTCAGCCTGTTGTACAACATTCTCTGCTATCATGTGTTGTTGTCTTGTACAGTGAACTCTGAAACTCTTCACTTTCTTGTATTTCTCATTACAGACCTTACATTCGTAACAGCCTTCAGATGAAATGGCACTAACGTCAGTGCTTCCTTTGTGAGTCTTAAGAATGTGCAGATTATAACTGTGCTCAGTAAAGAACTTTTTGTCACACAATAGACATTCATGAGCATCAACTCTGTTGTCTTCAGCCTGTTGTACAACATTCTCTGCTACCATGTGTTGTTGCCTTGCACAATGAACTCTAAAACTCTTCACTTTATTGTATTTCTCATTACAGACCTTACATTCATAACAGCCTTCTGATGAAATGGCACTAACATCAGTGCTTCCTTTGTGAGATGTGGACTTGTGATAATTATAACCATGCTCAGAAAAGAACTTCTTGTCACACATTAGACAATCATAAACAGAAGCACTGTTGCCTTCAGTCTGCTGTATATTCTCAGGTACCATGTGCTGCTGTCTTGTACAATGAACTCTGAAGGTTTTTAAGATGTTGAACTTCTCATTACACACTTTACATTCATAACAGCCTGATGCATCATCTTGTAATGAAATAACTCCCTTACCACTGCTTCCTCTGTGAGTTTTCAAATTGTGATTATTATAACCATGCTCAGAAAAGAACTTTTTGTTACACGAGGGGCATTCACGAACATCAACACTGTTGCCTTCAGCCTGCTGTACAACATTCTCTGGTACCATGTGTTGTTGTCGTGTACAGTGAACTCTGAAACCATTCACATTAGTGTACTTCCCATTACAAACCTTGCACACATAATGGCCAAATGAACTACCATTATCACCATCATCATCATCCTGTGATGCAATGGCACACTCAATACTACTCACTCTATGAATTTTTGTACAATGTATTAGCAGTCCTCTGTTATCATGAAAACTTTTATCACAAATATGACAGTGCCTGTCTATGTCAGCACTATCAGCATCAATAACAGCATCTAAGGATGTGTTTGCCATACTGTTTCGAGAAAATTTTTTGTGTAACTTGATATTATGAATCAGTAAACCCCGTTTACTATGAAAGCTCTTACAGCAGTTTAGACAGGTATGATACTGTTCTTGAATTTGGATGCCTTCAGCATCATCTTGTACTGTATTTCCTGTCAATTTGTTGACCTGTTCCTGAAGAGTGTCAGGTGGAAACAAATGTGAGTCATGGTCCCTATGCAATCGCCACTGATGTGACCTTAAACTACGTACATTCATCACTATGCCCTGAGTAACAGTACATACTAGATTATCTCCACTAACTCTGGCAGTATTAAGTGTCTCGGAGTAGTCTGTAACTGCTGTCTGCTCTGCCTCCTCTTTATGAGTTCTGCTTGTATGTGTTTTTAGACCTTTTGCATTTTTAAAAACTATTTTGCATACAGTACACTGACTTTCTACTGCATGACTGTTTGCATAAGGTAATGATTCATTTCTAGAATTGCTACCTAAAGCAATTTCAGAGATTGACTGAGAATCACCATGAAAAACCTGGTTTCCTGCTGATATACTACCAGTCATACAAGAACGATGATATTTTGCATGGCACTGGAGACTTCTCTTATCTCTGAAAAGCTTCATACAAATCGTACACTTCCAAGAAACTCTGTTATGAATCCGTACATGGCAACTAAGGGATCGCCGATCTGTAAATGTTCTCTTACAAAATGAACATTCATGATCAGTTTGCTTCACTGCAGTTTCAACTCGCATCTTTTGTCCAGAATCGGTGGACTTGCTTGGTACTTCACTAGCTTGCTTACTCTTGCAAAAATGTTGATGTCTCTTAAGCTCCTTCAAGTTGGGGAACCTCTTCTTGCAAAAGTCACATTCACACAGAAATTCTAACACAGCGAGGTTACTGTGTTGAGTTAATGTTTTACCTTCTGGGCTTGGAGAAGTATCAAACGCAGTATGTGTTCGAGTATGCAGTCGAAGGCCTAAGCCTGTGCTGAATGACTCATTACACAAAAGGCAAATATGATGACGTTCTTTATAGTGGCATCTGCTATGCATTCTCTGACTGTGTTTTGTATCAAATGTTTTCTTACATATGTTACATTCAAAGGGTCTTCTGTTGCTGTGATATCTTGAACAATGTAGCTTCAAACCCCTTTGACTGTTAAACCTCTTATTACAGAGAGGACATTCTAAACCAAGTCCTTCTGTATGCATACGTCGGTGAGTCCTATACAGTCGCCAACTACTAAACTTTCTATTGCAAGTAATACATTCATAGCCATGACTTCGAGCATGAATCTTCACACCATGCAATGTGTTGAATTTTTTAGCACATGTGCCACATTCATACAGATGTTGATCTGAAATATGAGACAACACGGACCCTTGCTGTATTGATGGAACTGGTTTGTTGTCAACATTCATGTCTGCCCCTTCAGAAGGGTGTTGGTGGTGGCGGCTGCTGCTGTTGCTGCTATCAGAAAGATATTCAGCAGCCATGTCAACAACCATATCTGTATCATGTTCTTGTTTGATAAGTAAAGGCTGCAAATGGAAGAAAGTAATTAAGAATACCTTATATACATAATTCCTGTTTAAATTAAGAAGCTGTATGGCTGTACAGAAAATAACAAAATTCACTATAACAGTTCAGAACATTTCAGTGTCTTACAGATAGATGATAAAAGCCTAATTTCATAATACAGAAGTAAAATAAAGGGTATATTTACCATTTAATTAAATAAATTATAATTAAATGTCAACCATGGTTAGTTTTTTTAACAGAGGGTCATTTATTTTATTTGACCAATATCATTTGCAATCTACTGTTAGCATTCCAGTACACAGTGTCTAACTGCTGAGTCTGCAAAATTTTACACTATAAGGGCGTCAGCAGAAAGTAACAAATGACATGTCTCCCTAAATAATGTCCCTGTAAA
>Ga0131853_10005456_pt1 | contig 22929 bp, 13 predicted proteins | sample TergutLab28metaG_FD_92764 | JGI IMG/M metagenome (GOLD analysis project Ga0131853, IMG submission 92764) | Labiotermes labralis P1 segment gut microbial communities from Petit-Saut dam, French Guiana - Lab288 P1 (version 2) (version 2) | ecosystem: Host-associated > Arthropoda: Insects >...
CTTCTTCTTCTTCTTCTTCTTCTTCTTCCTCCTCCTCCTCTTCTTCTTCCTCCTCCTCTTCCTCTTCTTCCTCCTCTTCCTCTTCTTCTTCCTCTTCTCCTCCTCCTCCTCCTTCTTCTTCTTCTCCTTCTCCTCCTTCTTATTCTTCTTCCTCCTGTTCCTCTTCCTCTTCTTCTTCTTCTTCTTCTTCTTCTTCTTCTTCTTCTTCTTCTTCTTCTTCTTCTTCTTCTTCTTCTGAGGGCCCGTCGGCATATGCTGTGGGTGCACCGCAGCCTTAGGCTTATTGTGCAGCCGTAATATTTCATTCGGCACAGATTCAATAACCCTGCACCTCGTATGAAGAGGCAAAAGTCCCTTACTGAAGCTGTGCTTAGTCTTTTGGTTCAACAGTCAGCTTCCCAAAGACATTATAACGCTGACGAACCAACGCCTCGCAGCAGCAAGTAATGTGCTGCACTGTTTCAGTCTCCATCCCGCAGAATCTGCAGATTGGATCCCCATCAAACAGGCCCATAGTATACAGATGCCCCCTTACAGGAGCATGCCCTGTGTAGATCACAGTACCACCACCCCTCCTCCTCCTCTTTATCCTGCTTCACCACCTTTCCCATCTCATTATTATCCCCTATTTTTCCCCACCTTGTCTCCTCCTTCCCTGTCCCCTTGCTGCTGAGGAACCTGTTACATCTCACATTGATCCACGTGCCCCATTTCTCTTCTTTCATGCAGTATGTTTTTGATTACCAATTCAGTAATTCTTTTTCCTTCATATGAAGATATAATGTGCTTACCATTTCTTGTTCTTACACCATTTTATTTAAATTTTTAACTCTTATTTGAATCATATCTTGAGGGTGTGTGTCTTCTGGGTTGTTATTGAATATCAGCTGGTAAATAGTTACCATTTATTATCTTCTCAATTCAGCCACTGTATTCAGTTCTGTCATATTGTCACATCTTCACTTTGCATGGCTTTTTAAACCCTTGCCCATCTTACATATGATAAAGAAAATGGGCAGTGTATATGTAACACAACATTGCGGTGCATTCTTGCAACCATTGTTGCAGTTGAAAAGTAATACGTACTACATGTACTGCATATGTGCCCATAGCCTTAGGTATCCAGCATGCAATGCACATGTGCCTTATTGTCATCTGTGGCCTGCCCACCTTATACAGTATTTTTCCACATAGCCTCATAAAAGGCAGAATTTTTAAGAAAAAAATGATTTAACATAAAGTGTGTTTTTTATTTTCCCTGCAGCTTTTTTCTGGAACATTTCTTATTCTAAGAAGAACTGAGCGAGATATGATTAAAGATGTATGTTGGTCTTCATGTAAAATCCCTGCTGTTCATGTCAGATTTTAATGAAACTTAAATTTTTGTGGCAGGTTTTCAACAAATGCACAAATGTCAAATTTAATGAAAATCCATCCAGTGGCAGCAGAGTTGTCTTTGCAGACATACAGATGGACAGACATGACAAAGCTAATAGTTGCTTTTTGCAGTTTGCATATGTGCCTAAATATGCTGTGTGTGTGTGTATGTGTGCACGCGTGTACATGTGTGCCTCTACTCATGAAGTACTGTACCTTAAAGGTGTCTGGGTAGATGAAGTTACAGGTGGAAATTAGTTGTCATTTTTATGCTACAGCCACGTCACCTCTGTGACGGATCACATGTATCCATTGGGTAGGATTATGGCACATAAGAACAAGAAGCTGTTAGTGATTTGTACTTCCATTGAATATATACTGTCATCCGCTTGCTAACTGAGAATATCAGCTAGTAGTTAGCAGTTGTAACACACTGGTGTAAAGCACATGGCACCAACTTTCAACTTTTTAGGATAGTTTGTGATGATAAAAGTGATGTTTGGGATTATGATGACTGCAAGATTCAGTATGTTGAAAGCATTGACTTAGAGGATTCCAGACTTTGAGGCAGTTTGTTCCTGCACGTGACCAGCAAGTATGCATAATTTTAAAAATTAAAATATGTGATGAACTGTTCCCTTTTTATGTGTGGTTTGACATAGAGGTGTCAGTATGGCAGGTCATACAATTTTTAAGAACTCTGTACAGAAAGAAAGGAATGTATTATGTGGAGACTGTGTTAATATGGAGCCAGCCTCAGTGGCTAAACTGTTTGTTGGATTTGCATGAAGTATGATGTAGGAGTTCTTAAAAAAAAAAGTTAGTAAACATGAGTCATGAAAATTGACCCAGTGTCATTCGTACTCTACTGAAGGGAATAGATTGGATTCCCATATTTGGTGACTGTGGTGAAAGTGGGTGTAGGAGATTTCCATGTAGTGTTGTTGACAGCTGTGAGTTGCATGAAAATTTGTGCAGTGTTCATGCTTAACTTTGGGATCTAGAGGAAATTTTGCTTGTATTTTCTATATTCATCATGTGATTTGAATAAAATATGATACAGTAGATGCCCACAATAGTTTATAGGGTGATCATGAATTTTGTGAGAATCGGTACAGTGACAACTACAGTTTGCTTCAGGACGTAGGTGAATTTGCGTTTGTACGTTCCACATTTGTAGACTGATTTGGGTGAAATTTTGTATTAAAGATATGCACATAATGCATTTTTTAATTTCACAAAAATTGGTGCAAGGAAGATCCTACTTTTCTTTTGAATGTGAATGACATTACATTTACCTGTTTGCCATAAACTCATATGATGTTTTGAAAGTAAAGAATGTCTTGGTAAAGTCTGTTCTCTTCAACACAGTGTGCAACACTTGCAATCCCATTATAGTAATCTATTGAAGGACTCTTAATGATATTAATATGAATGTAACCATTCAGAGTGATGTAAGTATGTATGTTTAATATGTAGGTCATACCAAAATTAATGAGCAACAATTTTTTTATAAATTAAGATTCATTGTTATGTAAAAACCAAGTACATCATCTTAGTCCATAGACATCTGCTTATTTTTCTACATAATCCCAGTTTCTCTGTACACACTTTTTTTCCCACCGTTCTGGAAATTTGAATATTCCCTTACGATAGAACTCCGTTCCAACTGCCCGAAGACATTGACACACAACTGTCTGGAGTGCCTCGTTTGTCTCATAATGTTGGCCTTGCATATGATTCTTCACAAAACCAAAGAAATGGTAATCAGAGGGTGCCAGATCAGGACTGTAAGGAGGGTTAGGGAGAACTTACCACCCCATATTCTCAGTTTTTCCAAGGTCAAAAGAGCAGTGTGAGGCCAAGCGTTATCGTGCTGCAGGATGACCTTTCTTCCGATAATCTAAGCATCCAATCATCTCCTAAACTGCATTGTGCCCTATTCCAAGTTTCGTTGCAATTGCGTCCAGCGTCACACGTCTGTCTTCCTTAATGATTTCATCAACTCTCTTCTTGTTGGGTTCAGTTGAGACTGTTCAAGGGTAACCGCTACAATGCTGATCTTGGATGCTCATGTTCCCATCTTTAAAACGCTTTACCCATTGTCTAACACTGCTAGCATCCATGCACACATCTCCATACACACGCTGAAGTCTGTGGTGAATATCAGTAGAGGGAATCTCCTCTTTAACAAGAAATTCACTGACAAAACGAAACATCGTTGTCGGGCATTTTGTATCACTTGTTTATAGTCACGTGATGCAAGCTCCTGGCGCCATACCTCACTCAAAGATATGACAATAGTTGGCACCCCCTACCAAACGATACTAAATCGTTTGATGTTGCAGAGTTGCCAACTATGCAATGTTGTTCATGACCCCCGTATGTAGAAAGTGATCTTTATCTTTTTATTTGAGTACAAACACCCTCATGATGTGCTGTTGGTGATTTAACTGTTACAGGAAAGTGGCCATTTAGATGCAGTTTGTTCTGTTCAGCAGCAGCAGCCATCAGCAACTGCATCTGTCACCAAGCCAACCACTGGCACAATCAGTGGCATGTTGGCTGATTTTAGCAAGGCCCTTGGTGAGTTGACTGAGGGACATGAGTTCCAAGACATGCGGACCTTTGTCACTGTATATATTTGAAAACAGCTTTTTACATTTATCAACTGCAAACAGTGATTGTAAATCTCCTATTTCTAAGGGCTGACACCCATATTTTAACTTCAGGATGGTTAATAGTACGAGGTTTATTTTTATATCAGACTTAATATGGCGCTGCTGTTACTTCAGGCTTGGGTGGCACATCTCCACATCCATCACCATCAGATGAGAATCCTGGTACAGATAAGCAGCTACAGCAAAGTTTACTGTACCAAGAGCATCCCCACCAAAGTTTACAGCAGTTCCAGCAACAGCTACAACTTCAGCAGCAGACACAACTTCAACAGCAACAACAACAACAGCAGCAGCAGCAGCAGCAGCAGTTGTTGCATCAGCAGCAGCAGCTACAACAGCAGCAGTTACAACAGCAGCAGTTGCAACAGCAGCAGCTACAACAGCAGCAGCAACCACAGCATCAACAGCAAACTGGTATACAGGTAAAATTATAAGTCAGTTTTTAACAGCACTCAAGTACAAAAGTGAATCATATGTTCCTTTGCTTGGACTATTATGATTGTCAGTATAATTGGTCATTTAATTCTGGATGTGCAGAGTAAGTCAAGTAACATTGTACAGTGAAGTGCTGTCGTGCAGTTGGACATGTGAACATGAGTTATTAGCCAGCGTTTTGTACATGTCTCTGTTATTGTCATCAGGGTGTTCAGATAATGAGGGATGTGTGTGATCATTCTTTGTATATTTATCTTATAGCCTGGTGTCTCTGAATGTGGACCATCAAGGTACAGGTGGCACAGTATATGGTTAGACAATGAGTAGTCCATATTCTCTTAACTTGGAATATTCAGGAGTGTATCTGTCATAAGACTTACTTTGCCATGTTTCCTGATGGTCATGACCAGCTTAGTGTTTCTTCCGTATCTAAATGAGTTTTTGTTAGCTTTCTTCGTTAACCTTTAGAGTCCATGCCGGATTGCATAGGATGGTTTTTAAAATCCCACCAGGCTCGAGCGTCCTTTGTGTCAGTCAGTCAGCCAGATCCCATTCCATTTACATAGGTTGCTCTTAGTGCCATGAAAACATACAGGAGATTAAAACATAGCTTAACTCATTTGTTAACTTTGAAATAAATGGAATTTTTGTCATGGTTGTTGCTCCAGCCACTTTACTTCCTGGAAATAACTGAAAATCCCATTGAATGAGAGAGACTGTATGATCTCCAGAGATGGTTTGGATGATGTCGCTGGCTTTTTCACATAGAGCTCTTAGTGTTTGGACTACCTGAAGGAAGGCTAGATTACAATTAACCAGTGTTTATCTTTTCTTGGTATTGCACTGTGTCACACTCACCTCCTTGCATCACAGCTGGAAGGTTGGGGCGAGTGTGGACCAAACCCAAACTGTCTTTATGCTGATACAAAAACTAAGGAAAATCCTTTTATTCATATTTAGATGTAATTTATTTTGTATTTCTTGATCAGAAATCTCTTCTTCAGTTATTTCTTAATTGTGGGATCTCCTGAGTGTATCCTTATCCTTCCTTTTTGTTACAAAACAAGACATTTTGTTGCCAACAGATATGGTTAGCACTGTCTTGCATTGAGCATGCTTCGTTGGTGAGGAGAAGGACAGGCATATGAGCTTGACAAAGATAGAGAGCTGTAACTGCTACAACTGCATGCTGTCAGGATAGCCATTGCAAGCCTACATCACATGTGACCTCTCTCAGCAAAACCAAGGCTTCAAACCAAAATATAATTGGAGCAAACTGAAATTTTTGCATCTTCTAGAAATTTATTTTGGGCATTCAGGAACTAACAATACATACTGCATTTTCTAAGACACACAATTATCTCTGTCTTATTTCCCACTTTTTCCATTACTTAGTGTTGTTTTGTTCTAAATATTAACAGTGTTTGTACACCATGCACAAGAATTTAAATGGCTAGTGAAAAGAATGTTGTATACGAAGGTGGTCTCTTGCCATACAAATTGCAATGCCAAAGGGTTAAGCAGTCCAGGTATCTTGTCATTCTGGCAAATATTGTGGCGTGTTTGATGTTTATGTGATCTTCTACTTCATTGATGAGCATTACAATTGCAGGGAACTGTGATGGTCCTTCGGCCTCGACAGCAGTTGCTCTTCATAATGCACCTGGTTGCACAACAAAATTAGGACATCTTCAGTGGCCGAATCACATTTGCAGGGAATGATTCCACACTGCATCTGACTGCATAACCAAAATGCAACATAGTCTGTAAATGTACAATATCTGTGTTGAATGCTTTGTGTATTCATAAGTCAGCAGACAGGGTGAATGAATTATATTTACAGGGAAGTGTTTTGGCTGTTCTGAGCAGACAGCAAATATTCAGGCATCACCCAACTGTGTAACACAAATATGCAATGTTGATTGAGTGAATCATCATTGCAGGGAACTGTGTTAGGTATTCTGTCTGGACAGCAGTCATTGTTCACTCAACATCTGACCCCACAACAGCAACAGATGTACCAACAGCATATGCAGCTGCAACACCAAGCACAGCATCTCAAGAAGATACGACGCTCTCTACCCCACTCCACTTCTGACCAAGGTCAACAGATTCACCAGCAGGTGTGTGTGAACTGAACAACTTTCACTGCTGGGGATCTTAACCTGAAATTTTTCCACGCTTGTCAGTTATGTTTATCTCTGTGTGTTCTTCTTTTTGAGGGTTGCAGAAGGTTTCTTAATCTGGCACACTGTCTTTTCTTGATCACAGAAGTCATTTTATAGGTTTTTACCTTAGCTGGTAATACCATGCATGCATTTTATTCAGTGGGAGATTTTGCTGTTTATTGTTGGTACTTTGTCATAATCTTAGCCTATGTCATATAGTGATGCACCATTACAGGTGTTCATGTTGTATTCTGTTTTGTATCATAACGGTGGGTTTTATTTGTAAAGCCTGAAAACTTTGCATACATTATAGTGGTCATCAAAGTGTATGTTTACATGTTTTATTTATGTTACCAGTCTGTGACTTTTAAGTAAGTGTCCATTTTAGTTAATTTTGTCTTGCTATGTAACCCACTTCACACACTGGTAATACTGAGTATCATGCAGCAGAGAATCTGGAGGTCACACTGGTAGCAGAGTCCCAATCAGGCCACATTGGAAGGAAGTAGCTCCACCAGTATTATGGCCTGTAACAGAGGCTGCGGTTACAGTTTTTAGTACTCCTGATGATGGATGCTGTGACACCCGAAACATGTAGAGTGGCTTTGCAGTAAATAAATATCTGCATACTGTTGCATCTGGTTGGATTTTTATTAACATTGGTAGCAGAGAATTGCTTTTTGCTTTGTCAGACTAATGAAATTTGAGCATTTACTACTGAGATGTGCGGATACACCCTAAATCTTAATTGATTATCACACTACATAAGGCATGAGTATGACTGCTTAGTGAGTTCTTAGATGCGCAGGCTAGCTGTTGTATTTTGTTTCTTGTTGATTCTCTTACTGTTGTAATAATGCAATGTAGCTTGATTTCTGTGAAGCATGAACTAAAATTACTTGTTGAATGAGGAACTTAAGTACAAACTTTGTGTCTGTGGATTCAGCATTGAGGGGGTTGTTCATTTCTTGAGGAAACCTTTCTGCCCTGTTTTGCTGGAAGTGGTTCTGTTAGGCTGGAAAATTTCACCTGTGTTAATCCTCAGGAACTTAATAATTATATTTCCTGTAAGATCTCTGAATTGTTGGGATTGTTGATTAGCCATTTTCAAACTATACCCTGTTTTACATTGAAGCTAAGATGCCAGTCAAGCAATTAATCAACTGGTTGCATCACCTCATGACATGGAACTACCTCCGTTCTGGCCAGCTTGTCTCAGTTATAATGAGAGCATCACTGATGTCTTCAGTTTAATTAGCTTTCTGGATCCCCTACATTATCTTACATTGCTCTTGGCTCTGGAAAGTCAGATTTTCAGTCCTTGTTGTATATGTTGATATTCACATGTTGTGTGACTTCAATCTTCAGTGCATTTTCTGTCTGGTGGTCTGCCAGGCATGAATGCTTACACACATATACACACACACACACACACATACATACATATGTATATATATCCATCCATGGACCCTAAAGTGTGTTACACAGTAGGATGTGAAACAAGTCAAATACACAAATGTGTACACAAATTTCACAGTGTAAATGACTATAAACATTTTACAAAACTGTGCAGTATATTGTCTTTACACTTAAACTGTTCATTTACAAAGTAAAAGGAGTGTGCATGTAAGTATTTTCTTAAGGTCACTTTAAATTTTGCCTTTTCATTCTTCAGGATTGCCCAACCACATAGTAAACTGTTCAAAGTTATGATGTCAACATAAAATGTACTTTTTTGAAAACAATATAGGTTGGCATATGCTCTATGAAGATGGTCTTTATTCCTTGTATTGATATTGTGTATAGTTGAATTTGTGTGAAAATATTTGTGATTGTTGATAGTGAAGTTCATTAATGAAAGTATATATTGACTTAGAACAGGTGGAATCTCTAATTGTTTAAGTAGACTTTTGGGTTGTGCATCAGCCATAATTCTGATGACTTTCCTTTTTAAAGGGAAAATCTTCCCACTGTTGGAAAAGTTACCCCCCAAAAATTATTCCATAATATATAATAGAATGAACGTATGCATAGTAAATTGATTTGAGAGTGTTAATATTACTGATGTGGACCATTGACCTAATGGTATAACATGCTCAAATTAACTTTGGAATTATTTCCTCAATATGATTCTTCCAATGTAGGTGGTTATCAATTTGCAAACCAAGAAATTTTGTATTCACGTCTCTTCTTTCTACTTTTCTTTAGAACCAATATATAATGTAGAATGTGATAAATTCTTTATTATGAATTTCGTTATGTTTGTCTTATTTATATTTAGGACTAACTTATTAGCAGCAAATCATTTGATCATATGTGAGAGAACTAAATTTGACATTGAATAGAAATCTTCGAAATTTCTACTTGGAATTATGCAGCTTGTGTCATAAGCAAGTGCTGTTGTTTCTGACATAGAATTTATTCTCAGAGGAAGGTCATGTGTGTATATAACAAACAATAGAGGCCCTAGAATTTATCCTTGGGGAACTCTGTGTTTCCCTATACCCCAGTCAGAGAAACAATTTTTAAGTTGTGTTAGGTGATTTTACTTAAACTGTCATTTTTTTGTTCGTTAAATAGGACCTGAGCCAATCATCAGATACTCCTTGAATTCCATAGATATGTAATTTAGTTAACAGAATTTCATGATTCATGCTTGGTAGAAGGAACTGTTATACCTTGTACTGGTAAAATTAAATATTTTTTCTAGACTTATCTGTAAGAGGGACATCATTTACCATTTTTGTTTTCACCGTGCTGCTTTTTTTTCAGAACGGACTGGATTTATGAATAGAAAGACAGGTCATTTAGCTGCTAAATATATGGCTATTGTTACTAGTTTATTTGCTTTGTATGCCAGTTATACATGATTACCTCATTTTGTGAAGAATGCTTCATACTTTTAATTCTAGAGGAAAGAAGCCGCTGTTGGCCAGTCCATAGTAACCAATCAGGTTGTGCCTCAACATCTGGTGAACAGCCAGACAGTGTCACCACACTTGGTGATGTGTGGCCAAAATGTGCCTCTCCAACAGCACATGATGTCTCGCCATACACTTGGGAGCCATCTTGTTACCAGCCAGCCAGTAATGAGCAGTGGCATTGCAGTTTCATCAGGCCTCCAGCAAGTTCCATGCAGTGAGTTATTCGTTAGAGATGCTGCAGTCATACTGAAATATTTTGTTTCTTATGTGGTTTATGTGTGTGTTAATAGTGTATTGATGCTGAACACAGCAGTTGGAGTTTACACTTCTTGTTCAAGATAATGTCAAGAGTAGCTGTGCAGTCTCTGATTCCTCTTATGCAGTAGATTTTCGGGTTGAAGGGTTGATCTTACCTCCAAAGAGTTCCTAGGTCGACCGTGCATGGGGTGTACGTTAATGACTCTGTGTGTCTTCATGGCTTGAACTTTTTGCTTATCTAAATTGCATTTATATTGCTTTATCTGCATCAGACATGGCATTAATCCCATTTTAGCCTAATGTTTACAGCTTTTTCACAGTCACATTTGTCATCTGGGTTTCTTTCCCAGTCATATTTTTTAGATTGAATTTCAGAACGGAATTTATTAATTAATCTTTTCTCCTGCTCCTTAATCCATTTGTAGTGACTTCAGTACAAATAATAGTCATTTCTCATTTTGTTTTAGCAATGCAGCACAAAAAATTGAAAAGTATGTTGTATTCATTCTTTTGGGTGATTCCCTGGCATCTGAATTTTGTGTGCCGACATTTTGGAACACTCTGTCTGTTCCATTTTCATAGGCGATGTAAGCAGGAAGAATAACTGGGATAAGATTGTTGGGGTATTTGTATAGGAAAAGGTTTGACTGAGAAATATCCTGAGCAAACTGGAAGGAGGGGACAGGGAAGGGACATGTCGAAGTACAGAAACTGCCTGTGGAGGACACAAACCCCAATTGGAGGCCTGTAGTAAGTATGTGAGGGAGAAATGGCCCTTTGTCTCAGCGCGGGAGGAGAGCCATGGGTTGGTAGAGATCAAAATGTTCTGTTTCAGGTGGCTGTCTTCTTTCTTTAAGTGTGTATAGAAGGAGTTTCCAGGAATTGCTTAAGGTCTGGTCATCTTCTCTGCTCATGTTGTGTTGGTGCATTTCTGGTTCAGTGGCTTCCCTGATGAGTCGGTCCATGTATCTGATTTTTGCAGAAAGATGTTTTGTGTCCTGTAGTTTAATAATATGGTCCTGGTTGATGCTGTGTTCTGCTACTGCTTATTTATCTGTGCTAGTCTTAAATGTCTGTTGTGCTCTTTGATTCAAATTTGGATAGATCGACCTCTTTGTCCAATATAAACCTTGCTGCATTCACATGGGATGCTGTATACACCCGGCATTCTTAATCCCAAAGCATCCTTGATAAGTGGAAGATAGCTGTTGATTTTCCTTGGTGGTAGAGTGACACTGTTGATGTGTTTTGCCAGTATTCTGCTGGGTTGGTCATAGGTTGTCTGGGTGTAAGGCATGAATGTGTTGGAGGCGGATTTGTAGTTGGTCTTGGCAGTTCATGTTGCAGGTTCAAGGGCTTTTCGTATTTGCTGAGGGCTGTATCCATTACCAATGAAAACGGTGGTGAGAAATTCCAGTTCTTGAATAAGGGAATCCTGGTCACAGAGAGCTTTGGCTTTATGTATCAGGAAAGCCAGGACTGATTGTTTGTTTGCAGGATGTTGATGTGAATTCTGGTGTAGGTAGAAACTTCTTTCTGCAAAAACCAGAGGGGATTAGGAGGGGGGGGTGGGGGTCCATTCAGGCTCCACAAAGAAACCCTTACCTTCATGGGTCCTGCAGCATACCAAAACACTGCTGTATTTCAGATAGGAGTGAACAAAATTCCTCCAAATTTTGACACACTGTGTGCCACTTCTTTATAAGTCATTCAGCAGCTGTTGCAAAACTGTGGTGAAAAAAAAAAATACTGACTTTATTCAGTGTGAAGCAGTTCCTCACCGACTGTAGTTTTGTGATTCATGTGTTTGACGTACACACATTTTTCCAATTGTATGCTGTTTTGCTAACTACATTATTTGGCTTCATGTACGTCAGTACACACATCAGTAGATCCACATTTGTAAGGGGAAGACAGTGTCTTTGTTCACTACTGGTCCTCTGGCTGCAAGATTGCCATTGCAGTGATTATTGTGACATATTCTACATTTCATTTTGAATTGTTTTTAAACACAATATTAAATGTGGTATTATTTAATGTCTAATGCAGAAACTGGCAGTGTAATAATGCTTTCCCAGTTTTGATATAGAGTAGCTGCTAGTTCCCACATTCCCAGTATTCCATTGGCTCTTGAGTCCTCAGTTTTGCCAATTGTGGTTTTTGCAGGAATGTAACCTTTGTGGCTGCAGAGGTAAAAGTTATGATCATCATGTATTCTGTCTTGTGACAAGTGCGTAGTTTCGTCCAGACCAAGTCCTCAACATATGGTTATCTAATGCTTCCACTTTCAGTTCCACCATCTCGATTTCAGAAGGTCATCCATTAGCGTCTTATGTTCTTCTCCCCATCATTCTTCTTCCTTCTTCATCTTCTTCTTCCCATCACTTATGTATTTCCTTCAGGAATGTGTTTTAGAAGACAGTTCCTACACAAGACATGAACAGTTCAGTTAGCCTGCCTGTGTTTTATCGTGTGTTGGATGTTCATTTCTTCCGTAACTCAGCGTAATACTTCTACATTCTTCACTCAATCCATTCAACATATCTTCTTCTTCCATTTCCAGCACCACATTCAAAAAACTTAAAGGTTTTTCTTATCTACTTCCTGAAGTGTCCAGGTTTCAGCACCATAAAAAGCTGTTCTCTGTGTGTAGCATTTCACAAGTTTCTACCTTAAATTTTAGTCCAGTTTTCTAGTGAAAGGGAACCGCGGTAGCACAGTGGTTAAGGTGCTGTGCTACAAATCGGAAGGTTGCTGGTTCGATCCCAACTGGTGTCATTGGATTTTTCATTGACATAAAATCCTTCCGATCGCACTATGGTCCTGGGGTTGACTCAGCCTCTGACAGAAATGAGTACCAGGAGCATTTCCTAGGGGTAAAGGCGGCCGGTGCATAAGGCTGACAACCTACCACCATCCTGTGCCGTTGTCATGAAATCTGGGAACTTTAACTTCCTGGAACCCTTTGGGCCTGTTCAGGCCTGTAATGGGACTGTTTTACCTTTTTTTTTCTAATGAAAAGAGTTTTCTTCATGCTGAATGCTGCTTTTGCCATAGCAATCCTGGATTTAATTTAATGTGTACATCTTGCATCATTTCTTATGAGGCTACCTAAATAGTTGAAATATTCTACAGCCTCTAGTTGTTTTTGATCAATCATAATCTGTATTGGGAATGGTTGCATTGAGATTCTTATTGTCTTAGTATTTTTCACTTTCATTTCCATTTCATAACATATTCCAGTTCCAGTTATTCTGCTTATCATTCCCTGTATAAGGTGAATACAGTTGGTGACACAACGTCCTTGTCTAACTCCTCTTCTAGTCTTCATTATTAGATGTTATACTGTCTAAAAATGTCAGCGTCGCTATTACAGGAACATTCATGAATACAGCCACAGGGTACAGGAGATTATGGTATTTAAATGCTTTGCTGAAGTGTTGTAGGTACCGTACCATGAAGACATACAGGTAAGTGGAGGTATGGCTCCACATATTCCAAACCTTGGCATTAGGCGAAGGTGATTTGATGAATAGTGTCGCACTGTTAATACACTCATAATGAATTATTTAGTTTATTTTTGTCTTTGTGTTTTGTTTTCATCTTTTGTTACTTGTTTTGTAATATATTTATTTATTTATTTATTTATCTTTTTATTTATTATTTATCAATTTATTTCAGTTCTGTCTTCATTCATGTGAGTCTTCTTAAGTGTTAGGCAGAGCCCAAGAAAGGTAATTATGTTTAAGTTATCTGTTATTCTGAAACATGTGGAATGTGCAATGGCATTGAAACTGATTTTATGTTTATTTTTGAAATGCATGCCATAACATGATAAAATACTTGTATTTTTCATTATTCACAGCATGTTCCAGTCAGTAACATCTGATATTATGTAACAACCATAGCTGTTAATTTGACACAGACATTCAAAACAGCAAGGTGACCCACTCAGCTGGAAGTTTCTAGGTGTCATGACTGGGCTGAATCATAAATGGGCAAGCCATTCCTAACAATCTGCAAGGAACTTGGTGACAATATTTAGTATGCACAGGGCATTCTCCTGGTTCACTTTTTGGACAGTAGAGGCAACAGGGAATGCATAACAGTAATACAGCACCTGAAGGAATCTGAGGTATATTGCTGGGCACAAACACAGAGATCATGGGAATTGTAACAGGTGGAGAGTCTGTGGGTCGGATGTTTAGCCACTCTGATATTTAGTGTAGAAATAGAGGGGTCATTATGTATTGTTCTGTATGTCTGTGTTCAAGCATCAAATGAAAGTATATAACACTCCATTGGGCTTTACTTACTAAACACACACACACACACACACACACACACAGGATTTTTTGTTTTGGAAACAAAATGTGTGCTAAACTGTTTCTGTAAGGTATAGTGAATATGCATGAAAGTTTAAATTAAACAGTTTTCAGAGACAAAACTTCAGACCTAAGTCAGGTATAAGTTACTTGGTTATCAGATCTTAATCAGTTCTATTACAAATATGTTTGTATATTCTTTAGCTGTACTGGGTTTCTATTTATATGATTAATTTTAAGATAAAGTGTACTGTTTGAAATAAGAGATTGTGTATACTTAATTGGAGTTTTTACAGATAACATTTAATATTTATGTCTCATATATACAGCTGCTTTTGCCTTGCTATATAGTTCATTATACTTTAGGCAGTAGAGGTTGAAGGTTTTATGTTCATCCCTGTGGTTAGCAGATGGATACATGATCATTTCAGTTTCCAGTGATGCTACAGTTTCATGTTTCTATATTTGTATGATGTATGATAAGGCACAAATAACGTGTGCAAGCTCAAGAGTTTCGTTCCCTTCATTCATGCAGTGACAGTCCTGTGCCATAGGTACAAATTAGAATTTTGGTCGCCTTGTGATGTGGTATTCTTTAGTCTGTTTACATGCGTGGCAGGATATTTCCTTCAAGTAGACCAGGATCGTCTTCACACAGATCATCGACTAGTATTGTAATTGAAATTACCAAACTTCTTGTTAGGTTGTCTTCATCCTCTTGTCCTTTTCTCTAATGCCCAAATATTTTCCTTGGTACTACTTTGTCAAACATGTTCAATCCATATTCTTCCCTCTGTGATGGGCATGAAGTTTCACACTGCTACAGAAAAACAGGAAATAACAGTTTTATGTATTCTGAGCTCTACATGTTTATAAAGAGACGAGGAGACAGAATTCCTTGAACTGAATAGTAGCTAGAATACCCTGAATTTAATCTTCTGTTAGTTTCCTTGTCAACATAGTTGTTGATTTGTTACTGTTGCTCCCATATAGTGTGTATGATGTGAACTTTTTTCCATATTTTTGGGGGGATTGTTTAGGTAATGAAGTACAGGACAAGGATTTTGTCCTGCACTGTGAAAATGAAACATGAAATTTTCTTGGTGTATGCTTCTAAAGTAACTTCCTTACAAGTGTTTTCTGTTTTTCTTTGTAGTATTTATATGTTTTATTCCAATAAATTAATATCATTAATATGAAGAGGAAACTGATTGAGTTCTTTTCAGTTTCATTCCATCTCAGTTGTTGGTCCTGATCTTTGGCTGTCTGAGAGTAATGAAGTAGTTCTGCTGCCACATTCAGGTACTCCGCTAGGGACACCGCAGGGAACACCTGTGGGAACTCCACGTGGCTCACGTGATGCAGGAGGAGGGGATTCTTCTGACACCCTTAGTGAAACAGATTCGCAAAAATCATTGCGAATGCGCAGAAAATTACCTTCCATTCCAGCACATCAAGAAGCTGTTTCTCTTCCTTCCAGCAAGAAGAGGTAAATTGTCATCCACAAAAAGAAATGTGTGTGCAATTGTAGGTAGCAGTTTGCATAATGGTGGTTACGTAACGGTTATGTTCATGTTGCAGTCTGTATTTGTGAAATGCTTTGAGATGCGAAGTCATGAACTGGCACTTTGTTTCTGTTATACAGTGGATGTGGAACCCAGTTCATTTTATGTTTTAAGTGCAATATGGACATAATAAATTTTGTAGCCCTCTGAATTTATGAGTTCAAAATAAATGTATTACTTTTATATCTTCATTGTTTGGGGCTGTACACTTGAAAATAAAATGGCATCAACAAAACCAAACTTTAACCCTATCGGAAGTCATATTCCATCTTAAAATAAATTTTCTTAGATTTCTTTTAATATTATCTTGTAAATACTTACTACCACTTACATACATGCCCTCCGCATTTGATTGTTCTTGATTCCTTTAGCCACAAAATGTTAAGTGATCAGACAGAATTGCCACTGTGCTCATTTTTGTAACTTTCTCCAGTCCCAACACTTCATATTCTTTAAAGCGAGTATTCATCCCAATAATTTGTGTTGGTTTCTGTTGTGAACTGTGCAGGTCATACTCACCATTACGCCAGACTTCTCTTGATGGGATGTTACCTCGAACTTCTAACCTGATGCTGCCTCGACCAAGTGCCAGTGAGACAAACCTTCGTAAGATTTCTCTTGGCGTAGACCCTGTGCCTCGACCTGGTTCTGCTCTAGGGCTGCTGCAAGGTTGGTTTTAGCATATTTTATGGTTTAAATGATGATGTATCTGCTGTTAGTGATAGTATCTAAATGAGACATAAGGATAAACATTCTCATCTTCTGGGAGCAGCTGTAAATTGGCATGGCATACTATCCCAGAAGACTACAGCAGCATTGCTGTGAGAACCTCATATCTCACAAGGCTGAAGGATGATTATAAAAGATTTGGGGGGGGGGGGATATGTAAGGAAGAAGTTACTGTGTCTCCAATAGCTTACTTTGCAGTTGTGGAGTGACAAGAGAAGATACAGTTGGGCTAGCCATTTGTAGCCAAATTATCTGCCAGTATGTGAATGGTGTCCATAATATCCTGTTTGTGTCACTTTGTATAATGTGTATTTATTGCAGTTTAGCAATAATATTTCATATAACCAATACAAGTGCCAAAAATAGCTAGCTGTCTTGCTTGGTTAGGTTTGCATGTAGAGGGACTAGATACTCACCACTGGAATGAAATCAAGAAGGCAGATGATAAACTGCCATAGCAGTTTGCACCTTGCGCATCCCTAACAGTAACCTTACATCTTCAGCAGTTTGTTGTAGGTTGCTGATGTGGACTTTGTACAAATATTATGATTCGGCAGGTGAGCTACAAAGTGACGATACTCGAGTTCCACAGTGTCCTTATAGCCATAAGTGCCATTTTCAGCTAAGCCCAATTTGTGTAGGACCATTTAAAGTGACATTGAATTGCTGGTGTTACTGGTTCCCATTGAGCTGCAGCAGTGTACAAGTTATGTTTATTGAGGGTCTTGTTGTAAAGAGTTTAACATGTCTGTGCCTGGTTATGAAATGGAGTTCTCCTGTAGTCTTGTTTAAACCTCTGCCACCTCTGTCAGAGATGCTATAGACAGTCTCCAGGCCCATGAAGGAGATTTCAGACACAGGACACTGTACGGGTACTTGAGTGTAATTACGCACAGCAGTCACCAGTTGTATGTCTTCCCAGAAGTTATTTAAACTTGTCTACTATTGTACTTTTCATTCAGAGATATAAGCTGGCCCTCTGTATTTTAATAGGAATGAAACTATGAACCTTATTTTGTATGTAGGCCCTGGTATACTCTCTGAAAACTGAGCAAGTGGTGGGACAGGTGGCTCAGTCACTCTATTTTAGTGGAGACAGGATCTGTCCATTATTCCCTGTTCTCTGATGATATTTGTGTGGAAGTGATAAACATCATCACACACCATCTGGTGTTCTGATTACATAGCTAAGTGATTGTATTTCAGTTTGGCATAACCACCATTACACATGTAAAGTATTAGCATGTTTCAGAGGTATGTGATGTTATTTACCAGATGTGTTAATTTCAAATCAGTAAAAGTATTTTTTTTTGAGGGGGGGAGGGTGGGTGGGCAGTGGCTATCGTGGGGTGAGAGAAGGTTCACCCTTTAACAGGCCATGTAGGCCCAGAGGGGGAGTAGAAGTAAGCTGAACTCTTTCTTTAACCTTGGTACTAGATGGGGATGGGTTGTCAGATCCACACCTGGCCACTTTATCCCCAGGAAAGAGACTTAGTACCCTGGCTCTGGTACATACGTGTCCATGTCATTTCATACTAATTTTCATTTGTTTTTGCACACACACGAATATTGGTCATTTTTCATTCCACCAGAATATAACCAATTAAATGTAAATGGTTTACATATGAAAACATAAGTGCAAGTTCACAAACCAGTTACATGCCGAAAGTTTAAGGCCCTCCACGGTAGTGTTATTTTGGAAGCAGTGATGACATTTGTTAAGCTAATCACAGTGGAAATGTTATATATGAATTAAGTCTGCTGCTTACAAGATTTCTTTGTAAGTGTTCGGTATCTGAAAATTTCAGTAACATTTACTGCTGTTACAACAATTTAGCACAAATTCTTGACCTAGGTAAAAGTAAAGATAATCTTCACCCTAGAAAAGGCTATGAAGGCCCAGATGGGGAATAGAGGTATAGCTATACTCTGTCTTTAACCTTGGCACTAGATGGGGGTAGGTGATTAATGTCATGGCTCAGCCACTCTATCCCCAAGGAAGAAACCCAGTACTCATTGTACAGGTGTGGAAAATCTTGCTCCCATAGGGATTCATTCCCCAGACCATGCAGCCTGTAACAGTTTTTTTTTAGGGAGGCCATCCCATTGTGTATTATCAAATTTGTATAATATTGTATTGTGTATTGACGGTACGTAATATATTATACAAATCTGTAACGTTTTGCTACACCTACTACGTGATCCCAGCCTATTTCTTGACACAGGCCTTTTAACATTTATTGAATGTGCGGAAAGCCATAATAGCTGCATTATCAAAAGGTTGTGTCGGTAAGGAGGAGTGAGAATCTTGTCTGGATCAGCAAGTGTAATGGATGAGAAGTATTATGGATATTTAGAAGAAAAACTGGATATATGTTTTACTTTGTGATCTATTTTTAAGGGACTTGTTCTGTACTGTTTATGGCAGTTGTCTTGAGCACTACAGCCCATGCCTCTGGCAGTGGAGAAAATGTTGAACAGTATGGTAGGTGCCCGCTTAATAGAAAACAGACCTCATTTTTATGTACTTATGGATGAATTGCTATAGACATTGTGCATCTCTCTCTTGGACAGTGAACAGATCAGTGTATTTCCACCTTGTTGTGGCAGTCACAACTGCTGTCCCTGTAGTTTTTGAGTGAGGGACAACTTATTAGGTCACCACCGACCAATGGCAGTAGATAGATGTAGTTTAGTGAGACAGTTTATAGTAACTTTTTATTGTAAGGCAAAAAAGAAAAGAAATGTAGATGAGGCAAGGATACCAAAAATCTCTTTGTTAGAATATGCACTGCAACAGTGTCCATGATTGTTTAGGTAATATTCTGATTTTATAGCATCAAGTGTGGTGAGCAGTTCTGGAATGCGAAACACCACATCGGGGTTGACTACTGCCACGTCAGTGTACTCTTCACCTCTGGCTGACTTGGCTTCTTGCCTTCCTCCTGATTTGCGCCATCTGCTGAATACACCTGGCCTAGCAGACAGCATTCCATATGGCAAGCAGGTTAGCAGATATGTTACAGTAAGCATTTAGTTTTGAAATTAACTCTGTTTTTTTAATGTCTTATTTACTTGCTTAATTTACACCTTTTTTTAATGAGAAAATTGTGACTAAAAGTTAGGCCACATAGAATATACAAACACTGGTTATCACAGTATAGTTTTGCACCTTATGTTGAGGCTGAGGAAACTGTGGCTACGTAGTACTAAACACACACACACATGAACTAAGAAGCAAACAAGTTGAGGAATCACTGTATCTTCTGTGTGTTTATGCAGGAATTTACCTGTTAACATATTCTATGGATTATTTTTTGAAAAGTAGATTTCTTAATGTTGTGCAAGACTGGAGGAATGTATGACAGTGTTGATGAAGGTTCAGGTTTTCTGGGATGTTACGCCATGCTGAGTGGAAAATTTCCACCAAAATTTTGGAAGAGTATGGTGTTATCCACTGTCTTCAGGGTCAGGTAGTCAAATGAATTTTAACATCGCTAACGTAATGTCTACAACATCCCCAAGAAAACCCAAGCATTTCAAATGTATGGAAGTCATATTAACCTTTAGCATATGAACCTTTTAAATGCCAGTTTCCTGCTGTAGCCAGTGCAGTGTTCAGTTTGAGTTCCTACTGCAGGACATGTTTTCGTTTCAGATGAAGAGGATTGCTTTAATGGGACAGCATTTTCCTGTTGGTCCATTAAAGGTTAAGATACCATTGAAAATCATGAATATTTTTTCAATAGAGTAAAATTGGTGGCTTGCAATGATGAGAATTCCAGGAGATGAACATACAAGAGTGTGATTTAAATTATGGTAGTTCATCATCATGATTTCCAGCCTTCCAAGACTTAGAATTTCATGTTACTCATACCGTACATATTCTTACAGTAAGTACTTCAGCCAACAAATGCGCCTAACAAACCACATTTCATGGCAAATATCAAACTCCTACCCCCCAGTGCCAAAACATGTGGAAGTTTTATACTTGTCATGAATTGTTGTTGTTTTTTTTTTTTTTTCTGTGCATTTATTGGTCGATGTATGATTCCAAGTCTTTGGTTCAGTTGGCAAGTCAAGACATATTGAAACTTCATCTGGCTGCTTTGTATTGACCCCTTTTGGGCCTTGTTCTTGCAGCTGATTTTATGCAGTATCTTCCATGGTGTTACACAAAACATGTAATGAATGAAACTTCCAGTTCTGTCATCTGTTAATTTATTTGTTATGTAGCTTCCAACATATATGCGTAACCTCAAGGAGCAGTTGCGCGATGAAATAAAATCTACCACGTCAGATCGCCGCAGATTGCTGGGATTTGTGGACAAAGATTGTGAGGCAAGACTGCGCAGAGACAGAGACAAATATGAGGCACTTCGAGATCCTGTAAAACGGTAAATATTTTGTATATTTAACTTACAGTGGCTGCATGTTGCACTCTTGCATTGGCTTTTGCATGGTCCCGCTTATGCAGTATCATGACACTAAAAAATGCTTGGTACTAGGGCACCTTGTAACATCTGCGGCACTGGAATTTTGTCTACTGCCCAATGGAGACTTATGTTATTTCAGTTGTAAGGTTTTTGTAAACTCTGAATGTAGGAGAGGAAGTTCCTCTGTGATTGAAAATGTATGGTCCCCTCATTCTGTATATTAAATCCCTGTAGAGGAAGTGTTGCTACAGTAGTGTTTCAATTTTAATTATTTAAATGTATATGTATATTTCAGTCTTTCCTGACTAAGAAATTCAGAATTATGGGTGATAATGCACTGTAACTAATGTAATTACTTTCAGGGTGGATGTGCAGCGAAAGTTGGCCTCTCCTGTCATGGGGCGGTCACGCAAGATGCGAGGTCACCGAAGACAGCTCTCAGAGCCCAGAATTTATCCTCCCTTCTCACCTATAAAGGAGGATGGCAACTTGGAGAGTGATTATGACAGGGTATGCTAATTGAACTCTTTTGAGGATATGTAGTTACCCAAATCAAAGAAGAGGCTTTTTTTACTAATTTTCAAAATATAAATATGAAGACTTGTCTTTATTTGAATAGCATATGAGGGGGGGGGGGAGGAGAGAGAGAGAGAGAGAATTTCCACAAGTCACTCAAAATTTGACCAAAGATTTGACTGAAAGAAGCAATGTTCTGATATGATATACAGCAGTAAGGGGTGGAGCTGGGAATTGTGATGACAGTAATACAATAGTTTTTGTATGTAGGTACATTAATGACTGTGGGGTGATCATGTACACATAGTTATCATGTATACAGGTTAAATGCAGAGGTACTAATACATGTAGACCTCGCTTTATTTTATTTGTGTCGTAGCACTTCTCTAGTTTTCAGGCGTGTTAGGTTTATTTACATGTTCTGAAAACTTGTCATTAATTAGAGCAGTATATCAGACCTTTCCCTTTCATGGGCCCATGCTAATTGCCGTGGAAATTTTCAGGGTAAAGTTATGCTCAGTATAGGTTATTCATTACATAATAAGTGAAATTACAAATAGTGTTCTTTTCACTCTCTAATTGTTGGTTGTAATAGCTAAATGAGTGGTGAGCATCAGGTGGCTCTTCAGGTCCCCTGTTGTGGCCCATGAGCTTATGTCATAAAAAATGTATTAAAAGTGTCAAGGTATCCTCATTGTTCACATAAAACTTCAAAAGATGAATATTAACACATGAGTATGATAAACATCTTTTTTGTTCCAAATGTGAACAAAGATGTGTTTCTGGGGATTTTTCGTGATGAGGTGAAGATCGATGCATGGTTTATGCATGACAAGGTTGTACATGGCTTATTTGTTATGAAGCTGGGAACACCACTCTTACCAGTATCACTTCCTTTTAACCCTGGTGCAGTATTTGGCTTGTCTGCAATGCATATTTCCACAGACATTCCTCATAGTTCATCATGTCAGTCCTTTTTGTCTGCCTGTTCCTCTGTCCACATTTAACAGCTGGAGAAAAACTAAACAGAGTTTAGTGCAATATTCTGTCAGGGAGTTTACTAATGTTTATTGTCATTCCACTTTTGGAAAAATTTGGACAAAAGTAACTGATACGTGACATGAATTGCTACACGCATCTCCAGGGTAAATTGCTAAATATTTTTCAGAGTTAACAGAGTTTCAGCCCTTCAGTATGAGGGCATTAAAACCCCAATGTATAGCGTGATGCAGGGGCAGTATTTAATAGTATTTAAACTTTACTCATGCAACTTTAATACTAGTATTCCATGCATTTTGATCTGAAATAATTCCCATTTTTTTTTTGTTCTGTATGAATTAAACGACCGCCTCTGTGGTCGAGTGGTCAGAGTTTCTGGCTACAGATACAGAGGGAACGGGGTCCACTCAGCCTCGTGAGGTCAATTGAGGAGCTACTTGAATGAAAAAAGTAGCGGCTCCAGGTCTAGAAAACAGAGATTAACGACTGTGGGGACCCGTTGCGCTGACCACGTGA
>Ga0131853_10005457_pt1 | contig 22928 bp, 16 predicted proteins | sample TergutLab28metaG_FD_92764 | JGI IMG/M metagenome (GOLD analysis project Ga0131853, IMG submission 92764) | Labiotermes labralis P1 segment gut microbial communities from Petit-Saut dam, French Guiana - Lab288 P1 (version 2) (version 2) | ecosystem: Host-associated > Arthropoda: Insects >...
ACCTATAGGTGTGATGATACCAGAGGCTGTGTAATGCAATTTTGACCTCCTGATGATGAGCACATGTGCTCGAAACATGTAAAGGCATGAAATAAACTTATTGTAAAACAAAAATTTTGTGCACCAAGTTGGTTAATTACTGAGATAAATATACTGAGATGCACGGTCAGTAAAACGTCAAAATTTTATTCTCATATTTGCACCTACGAAACGTTGTTAATTTCAAACGTTAAAAAACAAGACGCACTGTACGTCAGATGGTTAAAACCGTTAGAGTGCGTTTGAGTTTTATGAGGCGTTAAAGTTGTACGTACATTTGATAGATTGGATAGATTTTTTTAAAATTTGTAATTTTAGTTTTGGGTGGAATGGCGATTGTAACGTATTTGTATAGCAGCTTAGAGGGATAGAGAGAGTGAGAGGGTGACAGAGAGATTGAGAGAGAAGACCAGTAAGACGCGAGGAGATTATGCTAGTTACGATACGGGAACAGTATTACGTAAGTGAGCCAATAGAAACAAAGTATTTAAATTTTTGACTGTTGATTCTATTAGGGAGTAGTGAAATTTAACAGTTAGCCAATTGGGAAGCGTAAGAATATTTAAGGAGGGATGGATTTGAAACTGTGCGAATTTGATATTTTAACGTAAGCGAGTAGACTGTTTTTTACTCAGGATGTCATAAGTCGTATTTAAGTTACACTGAAGCTAAGAGTGCATATAGATTTTCAACGGCGCTTCCTTACACGCAAAAATCTTTAAAATCTGGTGATATAATACAAAGAATATTCTGTGGTGTACAGATATTTATGAAATTACTGGTCTGCTACTTAGAACACTTCGATTCCCTGAGATTAGGACATGCGAAACGGCTGATGAGGTGGGTTGGGTTATATGGTTAGCAGTGCGTGCAGATGAACTCTGTCTCTCTCTTAAAAGGGATAAAAGGTAAAGTGATCCCGTTACAGGCCCGGTGTGGCCCAGAGGGTGGGAGGTATAGCTCTACTCTTCCATGACCGCGGCACTGGAAGAGGGTGAGTGGTCAGCAGCACGCCCCAGCCGCACTTTACCCACGGGAAAGACCCGGTACCCATTTTACAGGAGGCTGGGTAGGCCCCAGGGCCGGTCTGGACGGGCGGAAAATCTCGTCCCCACCGGGATTCGATCCCGGACCGTCCGGCCCGTAGCTCAGTCGCTATACCGACTGAGCTACCCGGCCCACGTCTCACTGTTATAGATGTAAATAATAGGTAGATAGACCTGTGTACACTCAGTACAAATGACTGAGACCATCAGTTTCACCCACATGACATGCCACATTAGCGAATGTTACTGTAGCAGCAACACAATCGGCAGTTCCTGACAAAACATCCAGCAGCGGTATACGCGTTAATGCATTCGGCCATTGCTAATTGCCGAAATATTTACCCGGCTTAACTTCTCTTCCAATCTGAACAGTTTGAAACACGAGGAAGTTTGAGTACGCCGCGATGATTAGGTATACCGGTAACTGCCGGCGCTGTTGCGAGCGTAAGAACCTATGCATTCATTGGTAAAATGAACACCCTGTGTGATGTGGCAGGTTGAGCGATTCATCGATCAAGTGACGACCAGTGAGGTGGCACTAACGGGATTCGGCTTCATGACGTTAAACAGACGTTTAGTGTTGACGGTAAGTGCAGGTGAACTTGTACGTGTACTGTACTTGTAGGCAGAACGTAATTGGTATGTGATTGCTGTCACAGTTTGTGTGCCTTCTCCAGTACTGTGATTGTAACCCACAAAAAATTACATAAGGTAAGGTAAAGTGATCCCCTTACAGGCCCGGTGTGGCCCAGAGGGTGGGTAGAGGTATAGCTCTACTCTTCCATGACCGCGGCACTAGAAGGGGTGAGTGGTCAGCAGCACGCCCCGGCCGCACTTTACCCACGGGAAAGACCCGGTACCCATTTTACAGGAGGCTGGGTGGGCCCCAGCGCCGGTCTGGACGGCCGGAAAATCTCGTCCCCACCGGGACTCGATCCCGGACCGTCCAGCTCGTAGTCAGGCACTATACTGACTGAGCTACCCGGCCCACCACAAAAATGACATAACAGTTCGTAATTTAAAAGGAAAGCTTGTGAAATATGTTAGTCCGTCCGTCCGTTCGTGTGTGTTCGTCCCTGTTGTATGTGTGTTTTTTTGTCCCCCCAAACAAATCTTGAACAGATTCGTGCATTTTTTTAAAATTGCTTTAAACAGCATGTCTTCGTTGGAACTTTTTAGGCGCGTTCATAGAATTGCGACAAGCGACTATTAGCTTCGTCGTGTCTGTCTGTCCGTCCGGATGGAACAACTCGGCTCCCACTGGGCGGATTTTAATAAAATATGATATATGAGTTTTTTTTTTCGAGAATCTGTCGAGAAAATTCAAGTTTCATTAAAATCTGACAATAATAACGGGTACTTTACATGAAGACCGATATGCGATTTTTTGTCATATCTCGCTCATCTCTTCTTAAAATGAGAAATTTCTGAGGCAAAGGTTGAATAGAAATTTAAAACACACATTTTGTTTTCGGCAAATTCTTCCGAATATTGTCCCGTTTATGAGGTAATGTGCAAACAATATTGTACAGCCGGGCAGGCCGGAGATGATAATATAATACGGCGCATGTGCTTTGCATGCTGGATAACTGAGGTCACAGACACACACTTAGAATACGTAAAACTTGTTACTTTTCCACGGCAACAGTTGTTACGCCCCTCTGTGTTACGTTATATATACACTGCCTATCTTGTTAATGCTGTGCCGTCAGTTTAGCCATTAGGTTGTGCAAACTTCTGAGATGGGCACGAGACTTAACTCAATGTCCCGAAATGTTTTGTCATATTACGGACTGTCCAGTTTAAAGCTGAACCTGTTCATGGAGCGTGCATTGACGGTTGGTAGAATATGTATCGTTTCTTTTATCGCCGGACTGCTGGCCATAGGGCACGCATCACTGAAACGCAGCGACCGAAGACGCCGCCCGTTCTGCAGTGCGCAGACTACTCGGTCCCTCGTTAAAGATAAGCTGCCTGCAAAAGCATGCAGCTTTCCGTTTACGCAGTGGGGTCTGGAGTTCTCGCCAGGACAGCCGATTTATGGGATCTGACGCCGCGTAGTCTGGCAGATTGGTAGCTACGTTTCAGATAAGCCTGCCCGATCCAACATTAGTGGAACCAGCCTTTCCTGAAACGTCGGTACGCATCAAATATGCTCCGCGGCGTTTCATCCTAAGAAGACGAAAGTCGAAAACGAAACTAAGAAAGGCGAGTGGGGCGTGGAGGTTGTCTCGCTTTCCATCCACGGGATGTCTCAGAGAGTCCAGGCTTTCTATGCGCTACAGCTGCCGTGCACAGCGCCGCAAAAAAGGGACACCTGTATAACGTAAATACGCGTATACTAAAAGAGTCTGTTTTGATCCCTAGTGTTTTTCGAAACTGTTACATTTTGTTTTAATGTTGCGCAGTATAATTGTGCGGATTGACACCCCGCGCAGAAATGAACAAGAAGGGGAGATCTAAGTGGCCCTGACACACAGTGATAACGTAAATAAGGCAGTGGAAATAACAATAAATTGGGAAATGTAGCGCAACAATTCCGGCGCTTTCTTTCAGTTATGTGCACTCATCTCTAAAACAACAAGAATTACACATAACAATTTTTGGTCAAAAAACATTTAATATTCTGTAGCCACTGCAGTGACAGTAAGACTCGGCAAGCTTTTAAGAAGGGAAGCACTGCGCACGCGCCACAGCGCTTTCCAAGCTAGTAACTTGCTACCTACAGAGTAAGTGTTTTTGAAAGGGGTACAATGCTGCCTGGCCATACATACCGGTGCGAGCCCAGCAGCGGCCACGCCGTTCCGACTGCAGCTACGTGCAGTGTTAGGGAGCGTAGCTGGCCAGTAATGTGGTCGCTGCTATGAAACTTTTACACGGAACATTTTTCGTTCCAATAAATATTGGGCGATTTAGGGCAAGATGCGCACGTAAATGCGGGCAGGTGTTCACGTCAAGTGTCTGCTGCCCCCCCCCCCCTCTCTCCAGAAATGGGAAGTGTAGACGAATTTTGGTGGAACTCCCAAACGTCACATTTCATGAAAATCCGTTCAGACGTTCGCTTCGCGCTTCAACATTCTCTGACGCGTGTCGCCTCGTGTTTATCTGCAGTTGTCGACTCACAGGAACGACTTTGACCTTGACAGTTCAGTAGTTCTTGTCAGTCATCCTGCATGTTACTTGACTGAGACTTTTCTTGCCTCCTGTTACGTAATTTTTGTGTTCTTTCCTGCAGGTCATTGGTTCAATTGCTACGTATGAACTGCTTCTTGTTCAGCAAGAAAGCGGTCAAGATTTTGGCAGTGAAGAATCGCAAAATGCGTCCAACGTCACGATAGGCTGATCGTCACTACCAGTGCGCTGCATTTCCACAAATACGTACTAGATGTGTCTAAGTTGTAAACATTCGCACTGCAAACTTTGTTCCAACGGCCCGTCACCTTTACCGTCTTTTCCTTCAGCTGGTATGCGAGTGGCAGTGACAATGCTCTTTGGCAGCTACGGAAGCACGTCGTGGTCTTGCCACTGTTTTTCACCACACGAAAGATATATGTGGGGTGTTCATAATTGGAGAGCAGAGAACGGCGTACAAAACTAGTTACGTATTTTGTAGAAGTGACCGTACAATGCTCAGGCGGTTTGTGGTGGACGAAGTGAATACTGGGACAGGACTTCTTCTAGTACTGCGGTTTTTCCGTTGTCAGCATCTTTCCGCCACTTCACGTACACAGCTATCAGCGACGTCACATAATCTTACAAATTAACAGCGTCCTTCAACAACACGCCTAACAAACACATTCTTTAGAAAGCGGTATATGCAACTTAACACTACAACGAACTTTCAGCGTGATGTTCCACTACAAACGTTAAATACGCTTTGCAGAGTGCCCTGATGTTATTCAGCCGTCTTTTCATAGTGCGCCTGTAAGACAGTTAAAAGGCATGGAACACAGGTCAGCGATTGGCCCTACCCCCTTCCTAATTCCCTCTCCCTCCATCATAAATGCCGAGGATGTCAGATGACATCGAGATGGCACTGACGTGAGTTCCACGATTCAAATACGTCATGTAGGATCGGCGATAAGTGTGACAAAATACATTAGATAATTGGCACAAGTGATGGCCTTCATTTATTGAATTATGGTTTCGAAGTTGTCCATTATGAGTGTACATCACACAACTTTGACATGGGTGTATGCTCTTGTTTTTTGAAAACCATTTTAAAGTATTTCTTGTCACGGTAGAAACGCTCCAGAATATCTGGAGAAAAGATAAAGGTAAAGATCACCCTAGAAGACGCCACGAAGGCCCAGAGGAGGAGTAGATTTTAGCGCTTTTCTTTCTTTAACCTCGGCGCTAGATGGGGATGGGTGGTCAACGACACGACCCGGCCGCTTTACCCCGGGATAGACCCGGTATCCATTGTATAGAGGGCTGGGTGAACCTCAGGGCCAGTCTGGACGGGTGCGGAAAATCCCGTCCTCCCCCATCCATCGTAATTCGATCATCGCACTATCTAACTCATAGCGAGTCGCTGTGCCGACTGAGCTATCACGGCCCACAGAATATCTGGTGTAGTCTTGTTATTGATGGAGAATTCTGGTGGCCATTTACTGCAACTTAGTCACGTAACGCATCGTATTCGTGTGTCACCGGATGTGAAAATTGAACGCACTCCGTTTGGTGAAGACATTTGCACGTGCTCTAAAAGCGTTTATTTGTGATTCTTGTTTTGTCTTTAGCTTTTCGTGGACCGCGAGGAGCAATATATTAAGTGTTTTGAAGTACCAAGTAAGTATCAAGCCTGACTTGTTGAGTAATTAATCAGAATACTGTATTCTTTCAAGCCATCGTAGTTGGTGTGTGTGTGTATAAATTTTCACACGCAGTGTTGCCAACGGTTTTGTGATAATAGCATCATAATTGCGTGCTATATAGTCCATAGCTTGGACGTTTCTGTTATACTAAAACGTTGTTTACCTTCGAAACGTTTCTCTCTACATTACTTTAAGCAACTGTGGCATCAGTAGAGATGTAAGTGCTTGGGTTTCGGTTTTTGATTGTATAAATTCGGGTAGAAACGTAGCGGTTTACTAACCCAACTTTCGCGTGGGAAATAAGTGAAACGTGCATGAACTTCAAAGAGAGTGAAGTGTACATTTGTAATGGAAGTGTTTGGTTTTTTGTTTACAGAATATCCAGATGAGTTCTAGTGTGTGCTATAGGTGCAATCGCACTGGTCACTTTGCAAGAGAATGTCCAGAAGGAGGATCTGGTGGTGGTGGAGGAGGATATGAACGCCGTGGAGGCCAACAGAAATGCTACAAGTGTAACCGCTTTGGCCACTTTGCACGTGAGTGTAAGGAGGACCAGGATAGGTGTTACCGCTGCAACGAAGCCGGACACATCGCCCGGGATTGTCAACAAAGCCCCAGTGATCCATCATGTTACAATTGCAACAAGACAGGCCATATTGCTCGGGATTGCCCCGATTCAGCATCGTCAGGCCCATCCTGCTACAATTGCAACAAGCCTGGGCATATCGCTCGTGACTGCCCCAATTCGGCCAATAAGGCCTGCTACAGGTGTGGCAAGACTGGCCACATAAGTCGCGAATGCGATCAGGATGATAATTAGAGAACTTTGTTGTGTAAGAGCTGTTACTTGGGGGTACTCTTTTTTTCTTTCTTTTGCCATATAAGCTTATTTTCAGTAAGGATTTACATAGGTACCAAGAATGTCATGTAATTCAACCACTTGGCTTGCATAAATAAATTGTTTATCATCCAGAATTAAAATAGTTTGTTTGTTACAAAAGTCCTCTCAGGAATGTACTGTGACGAACCCATTTCCACACCTATATTTATTGACATGAGAATTGAATTTATATAGTTTGTAGTCAATTCCTGTGTTTGCAGTGAAAAAATGTTTATTGTTGATTGTGACATAATTGTTTTCTGATGCATGAAATGACCACTAGGTTGCATTCTATCAACAGATAATGCTGATAAGAAGATTCTTCAGAAGTGAGGTGAGAGGGTCTTGCACACTGAACTTTGCCAGTAACAGTAATGAATGTGCTGTTGCCAGTAAAGCCATCTGTTTGTGCATGTGTTTATATTAGCTTCTTTTGAGGTTAAGTGTGGTTGGACAGTTTGGGCAATTTCCACCATTTCTTGATGTTATGGAAGCTGATGTAAGCAATCTTATGACTCATGTTCTTAATGTAAGGAGATGGGAATATAAGTAATAATATTAATTGAATACGTGTTAATTGTATTAAGCCTATGAATGAGTATCGTGACATGCAGATATATTGTTTAGTAGATGGAACTGTTGAAGAGAAAATGCTGCAGAATGTAGACAGTAAAATCATGTTTTAAAAATGGAACAGACTTCTTTTATAATTGTTCTAATTCTTTTTGAGGTGATGGGCAAGTAAAGATGACCACTTTTGTGCATTTCTGAATTTTTTTAGTTCTTTCAAACACGTTATTAAAGAAATGGTCTGTTTCATTCATCAGATCTGAAGGAAGAGAAAGTTATACCAAAGTTTGGCTTTGTAGGAGGAGTCATTTGTAACTTACCCAGCTCAATTTGTTCCTTTTTCTTACCATTTCACCTGATTAAAAAAAAATTCAGTTTCGAAATTGGTTGAAAGTACTTGACAGTGGACAGTTTCTAAAGTAGTATACCTCAAACACCATCATGAGATACATTTAGAATTAGCGTGTAGACACGTATGGAATTGAAAGGAATTGAAGTATACACAACATCTGGATTTTATATTCGTCACATACATTGTACATTTCACTGTATCTCAGGATTTCCATTAAATTTTTGTAACATTTGTTTCTTTTATTATGATGTATAGTCTGATGTTTTGGCACTAAAAATTGAAATGTCTCTTCACTTCTGTATATCATTTGAGGTCAGTTAAGATTTAACTCTTAATGTTGTGGATTGGGCATCTTAATATCTTTGCACTTGTGAGATCAGCAGTCATATTTTGACTCAGGGATAAGCATTTGTTGTCTGAGAAATGTGAATTTTAAGTATCCTGCTGGTATATGCTTTTGACCATACTTCCTACAGGGATGGTGGTATTAGTCCAGGACAGTGTACTCAGCCACCAGTGCTTTGCACATATTTTTCTTACAGTGCTGCATTGTGCAGCTGGTGTAGATGTTGGGGCAGATGTGTGAGCTTCACCTTCACTGCTTATTGTTTCAGATAAAGTAAATATTGCCTTCTGAGATTTGACATTGCAACAGCAGTGTTACAGATTGAAATTTTTGTGCGGGTAGTTGCCAACATTCAGAAGGACTGTAGTGCCTTAAATTTGTCAGGATCCACCCCCCAATGACTCATTGTCACGTCTCACAAGACTTTAATCCTAAATGCTGCCTTATCTGAATACATCAGACCAGGCCTGCAGCTATTTTCTTCCATCAACTTAAAAGGGCTTCTGATTTACACTTGTACATCTTTTAGTAATGGGCTAGTACTTCCCACTGACTATTTCCTTGTCCACTACCCACTTCTAGATCCCAAGCTCACAGACTCATGTCACCTGTTATAAAGGTTAAGTATGGTTGCCAGCATTGTGACATTTTCTTCCTGACTTTTTAATCAGGTTTCAGCTGTTAACATTTGCCAAGTTAACACCATGATTGCATCTTTCATAACTACATTTTGCAGCATGAAGCTGGAATATTTTATGATAATTAGACATTGTGTTTCTGTATGAGAAATGCACTTCCAAACCACTTTTGGTGGGGGGGGAGCTTTTTTGTATAGTTTGAGTAACTTTTTAAACTGAAGAACATACAGTTAGCTCATAATACAGCTACCGGTAATGTCGAGACGTATGTTCCTTCCATACTGTTGTATTTAATGACGTGGATTTTACAAGGGGTTGTACACATCTCGCTTGCCAGTTTGGACATAAGAAACGGAGGAACTTGCGTCTTGATGCAGATGAATATTGCATGTAGAGGGAAGTGTTTAACGTTAACCCTTTCAGGATGGGTGCAGCAGTGTACTTGGGCATAAGCCACCCTAGGTCAGCGTATTTAGTTATTGCCTCGTTAATGTATATTGTAAAGAACAGTATTGAATATTTTGTATTTATGTTCTTTTCTCAATTATTGAAGCGTTTAAGAAACAATATAAATGTGAAGTATGTAAAGCTATGTATTGCTGCACTGCTAAAGGTATGTGACCACCTGCGTTACAAATAATTTACCAGCGCAGTGCCTTGCCTGCAGGTTATAACAGCGCAGTGTACTGGTATTGCATTCAGAAGTTGACACTGGAGACAGTAGCATCTTGGCACATGAATATGGAAATGAGCTATAATGTGAAGAGCAACTGGCTCAGCTGTTTTCAACAGAAATTTGTATTGGTACAGTGTCTGGCTGTGACCAGGGCATGACATATGATGTAAATGTACAGTACAGCAACCATCCTCAAAAGGGTTCAGTGATATCTGTATGTTTTCAGAATTGTTTTTATCCTAAAACATTTAACAGTTCAGTCTATACTGTGGCCATGGAAAGAAGTCTCCCAGATGGCAGGGATGATGGTGTTTGAGGCTTCCTCCTTTCAGCCTATTTGTGCATTTCCCTTGCAGCCTGTCTAGCCTATGTAAACATAATGGCTTGGTAGCAAGACAGGTATGTAGGGAAGTATGCAACAGGACGAAGCATGGCAGTTCGAGGAAAATGTGGAAGGTGAGGATCGATAGAACTTCATTCCATGACCTCACTGTAAGTTGCAGGTTATGTTTGTGGGGTTGTCATGCTTTTAAATTTAAGACTTTGGGTCCATAGGGTTTGAGCTGTCCCATAAATAATATGGAAAAATGCATGCATGACATACATTGTTGTAAGTGTTGAAATTAATTTGTCAGAGTTATAAAAAAAATAATGAAATATTAGATGACTGACGTAGAATGAGAGTTTCAGTGGACTGGTGGGAGGCAGAGTTAAAATTGTGTAACAGAGGTGAATGTATTTCCTTCCTAAATTTTATCCAGACCACACTTTTGTTTCGCATTGTACAGAGTATGTGAATACTGTACTGTCAATGGAACAGTCCTGTCACTGTTACGATGTGTATCATGCTTGCAGCCCTCATTGTGATGACTGTTTTATATCGGTCAGAATATACGCAAGTTTCAAGAATAATACGTGAATTATAATACTTGTTTGTTTCTGTACCCGGTCAGAGATCAGCCTGCTTTCTGTGTATCCACAGACAGTGCAAGCTCTATTTACTTTGTAGAAGCAGTGATATGTTGCAAGTATAGGTGACTACAGTCTATCATAAACCCAGAAATGAGACTTTCCTGGCTTTCTGTGGATGCCAAGAACTTGGTGGAGGAGTCATGCTGAAGTTTATAGCTGGTGTGTAAGATAAATATACTTACAATACAGGGAGGAACATTCATGTCTCTGCTATAATGCATAGAGATTGTGCACTTGTCAAGAATGTGTGTGCTATACCAGCAGAGTCATTACTTTTCTTCATAAAATGTCTTTCTTGTATTAAACTGAGATCTATGAAACTTTATTACACCAGATGCTTATGTTGTAGTCTAATCATAGTTGGAAGATCAGTTTGAGTGGCCATTAATGCCATTCCACAGCAATCCGGTGGTATACGAGCAGTCCGTTTACGAGTTTTCATAAATTAGTATATGCTCTCCAGTTTTCAATTATAAAACCTCCTTTCTTGCACAAACTGGTATTGTTATTGGTGCTCCTTTGTTGTAGTTGCTTCCTGGAGTCATGCCAGATATGCAGATACTGATGACCCATCAACCCCAGCAGTTTTAATAAGCAACAAAATTTGTTTGCATTACATTCATATTCATAATATGGTTGGTACCTAGTGTTTATGCATGTTCCATACAACTTTAATGATATAACTATTATTTATTCATAGGCTGATGACTAAGAGTGACGATAAAGTACAGAAATTGGTCCTTCATGTTGTTTTCTTCATAGTTAGGTACCATTCTGTGTTGCGTTAAAGCAAACTGGGTGTGTTGAGGGAGAAATTTTTTACCTCTGGTGGAACCAGCCAAAATTGATAAGTGGGAAGTAATGGGAAATTGATGTTTGTTTTATACATTGTTACATGCAAACAGTTTTTTGAGGAATCACTTCAGCTCGTAAACCAAGGAACTGCTGTAAGTTGTTCAAGGTGGCAGCATACATTTGAATATCGTTAATGTTCTTTTAGGCATGGTAAAGGGTTAGTCATTCATAACAGATGAGACTGATTTTTTGTGTCTGTTATGCAGAACTAAAACTGACCAGGAATGCTGTATGTTATGCACTGTTTAAAACAAATTATGCTTGGACTAGCAGCTGCGTCAGGTGTTTGGATAGCGAGTAAACCAATATTTCAAGGACAAAGATGGTCTTCGAAACATACGTTTACTTACCATTCAAACTCCTGATGTGGCTGCTAGCCTGAGAATATTTTATTGAATTAAGTTGCCTTGCAAGCTTTACATTAAATAATACCTTGTTTGAAGAGCAAGGATATAACTGTGCTCCCCTGATCTCAGGCAGATATAGTGTCAGTACTGACAGACTGCACTGTTTGTCCTACTGGACCAGACACATGCACTGTAGGCATTCTTGCAGTGCATGGTGTTATTCTCAATCATGTGTTTCATTCATCATTAGCCTGGGCAGTTTTATGTTAACAGATAACTTTTTCTAGTTTGTGTTCGATTTTTGTATAATTTTGTGTTTGCCAGTATTGCATGGAAACTTACAGAGAGTAGTTTACATGGCAAGTTTTTGATTTTGTGTGGATTGGTAAGAAGGAAGCATGGCCTAAAATGAAGTGGATCTTGTCCTTGTTTTTTATATATATAACCTTGGTGTATCATGTATGCATCTGCTTATGTGAATGACTGGTGGATAATGTTTGTTTGATGTTATCACTGATATTTGGGCACAGACTCTGATAGCAACAACACAGTCTGTTGTTATCCACCAGACATTAAGAACTTTTTTTTTAACAATTGTGATTTTGAGAAACAATGAAATTTTGTTCTGAATGTACAGTTTTTAACATATGAGATTCCCATAAATAAAAGTAAGGTTGCAGAATTAACAGCTGTGATATGAAGGCACATTAGGGGAGTGGAGATGTAACTCCATGCATTCTTAACCTTGACATTAGATGTGGGTGAGTTCTGAGCTAGACTCCTCAGCCACTTTACTTCTGGGAAGAAGAGCCTGCAATACACAGTCGGTAGTAGTATGGGTGGACGTGAGATTGTTAATAGCAGGGATATTTAGATAAGGTTTCAAGTCTTCTGGGATATTATGCTATGTCAGTTGGAAAATATTGACAGACACTGTGTAACTTACCAGAAAACTTGAATTGTCAGTAACACCACTACTAGAATCTTAGATCTTGAAAGACTATAGTTTTCTGGGAAGTGATGGCTTATCAATTGGTGCATGGATACCAAAGTTTTTGAGGAACCTTCTGCCTCCAGCTTTAGGGTATAAGAATTACCTTTCAGCCAAATTTCATGGCACCATATTCAAAAAGTCCATGATTTTAACATGCGTGATTGGTCCTAGTGATGTTGTAGACTTCATGCACATGGTATGAAGTTGGTAAAAATGTTATCTTTTCCAGTAACAAGAACATTTTATACATGAATGGGCACAGCCAACAGGCTACTGTTCAGTGCTGACAAACATACATAGATACAGCACACAGGCTACTGTTAACTGCTGACATGTACATGAGCACAGAACACAGGTTACTGTCGACTGCTGACATATGTATACAGCAGACAGGCTGGAGTTAACAGCTGCACATGTCTAAAGGCAAGGTGCTTGACTGAGCACAGGGTTAACATGACCTTGGCCAAGGTCATGAATAAACTACTGATGACTAACTTGATAAAATTCGTCCCGTTGAATTTAAGTATTCAAAACAAATACTTATATGGTTCAGTCCAACACAGCTTCATTTTATTCTATAGCCACACATTTCAAAGTCAACCATCATCAGGTTGTAAATACAGTATTTTAAAAGAAGGTAAAAACTATGATGTACAGTACATCATCTTATTTATGTTTTTGTGGGATCCCACTAGTTCTCCAATTTTTTTACAATAAATTGTAAAATAGCACTGGTTAGTGGTAGATAATTAATGATTATAAATTATTACATTATTGGACAAATATATATATCTAATTTTTTTTTCTAAAAAGCAGCAGGTAAAGTGGGTATTGTTCTCTTTGTGATTGTATGTAGTAAAGTATGGTCAGATTCTAGACATCAGTGATAAATGTAAATGAGTTGATTTTTTGCATGTTTGTTGGGCAAGTGTTGGGGGAGTTATTTATGTAGCACTGTCATATGTTTTAGTTCTTCTTGTCACTTGTATTCAAATTATTTGCCCCTTTTCTTTGATGTACTTAGTTTTCCAAGAATAGTTACTAAAATATTAAGTAAGTAAATATAATAGCTTAGTGATGCTGTACTATATTCTTGGCATGTTCACTGTTTTGATTCCACCAGACAACCTAAGACCATATAAGTGTTTGTTTTCAATAGTGTTTAGATTTGACTCTTGCAGGTTTTGCAAGGACTTAAGAAGACTACTGGAGTGCATTTTGCTTGCAGAATAGTTGAGACTTGTGACACCAAAACCATTTTCTATTATAATGTATGGATATAATATTGTCTACAAGGGCAACCTAGCATGCCAACATGAAACTGTTTGCATGCTGTTTTTGACTATGCTTAGGTAGCAGAAAAATGTCTCGTGGATGGTGCAAATTATGGAATTTATGTTTTGACCCTCACAGAATACTGTTGTATTCTTCTCAGGCCTTATTTGATCTTTGAAATCTAGCCCAGGAGATTGCTTTTGGTTTACATTATAGTAGTGACCCAATTACCTCATAGTTTTTGGACTGAGGATGAAAAGGCACACACAAACTCAGCCAAGCATTTCCTGTCAATTGCAAAAATGTCCACAGTGATTTAAGCTGTGAATGTACTACCAATGGAGTGAATGTTTTTGTTAGGGATGTAATGCTCATTGGTTGTTTTTGAGGTGAGTTTAGCAGCAACTACGCCATGCCAATCTCTGTGCAGTGTTGGGGTATCTGAGCATGAAAGTTATGTAGTCACCACTGTAGCAATATTTTGAGAACAGAAGGGCCAGGTGGTTGGTTAGAAATGCAGACCAGTGCACCAAAGAGGGAAACATAATTTCTCAAGGGTGACTGGGTCGGGATGATAGATTGGACTGATTTTTGCAACTTTAATGTAGTCTATTTCAACACTTAAAAATAAGTGAGAGAATAACTGCAAAGAATTTTGGTTGCAAGAAATGTGTGACATGAACAAACAGCAATGTTTCTTTTTTGGGCCATAATTGCTTTACTGGATGAAATGGGGTTTCTGAATAAGGTGTCTAAATTATTTTGTTGGTTTTTTATGTCTAAGAAACTTGCTGTCATAATGTGAGGGATGTACTGAGATTACAAAATGTGGATTGAAGGGAGGTAGCTTGAATGGAGAGTGGAGAAAGTTAACATAACAATGAAGTTTAGTTTTTTATTCCTATTGTTGTGATTAAGTTGGTGATATGAATGAAATGGTCATATACCATGGTACAGTACAATTACTGTTCTTGATAATTTCTGTCATTGGTTCATTACCTTGACAGGCTTTTCTTTGATCTCTTATGGTTGCAAGAAGCTCAGGAGATATTTATGTATGATGGACATGTGGAGTTGAAGTATTTTATTTGTGTGAGATTTGTGTTTGTGAGGATTGCTAGCAGTGAAATAAATGCACTATTGTTAGCATGGTATAGTTTTCCTTAATGGCACTAGGAAAGTGGAACAGTCTCAAAATTACCTTCAAGAAAAAGATTACATTCATTATTGTCACTCAGTAGGGACATGTTATGAAACTAGTTTAATTTACACTTTACTAATGTTGTATGTATAATAACCATACCTGAACACATGAATTCAATATTATGCTAAAAAGTACATTTTAAAGCATACTGTCTAAAAAAACTATTAATGTTAACATTTGCAACTGAAAGTATACTTTCCTGACTTGGATTACTGGATATTAGAACCACATAATGAACGGTGTGTTTGAAAAGCTAGACTGTAAGTGATGTAATTAAGGAGGTCTAGTACAAACCCCATTGCTGCCCTAGCAATGATAAATTTCATCTCCTGTTCTTTTGTTAAAAATAAAACAATTTCTCAAAACTATGTCAGAAAAACAAAATTACCAGACACTGTTCAGATTACGTGTACTGCCAAATTATCACTATCATATGAACACAAGAGCAATAGAAATTAACCTTTATTGTTCTGTGAGACTGCATGCTGGTCCATAAAATGTACTGGCAAATTGCCTAGCATGCCATACACTGGTCTCTGTGTTTGCTTGGTAGGGATTTAATGTCTGTGCTAAGCCAGGGAAAAACTCAGACTATCAAGAGGCACAATTAGCATTTAAATTTCTCTCCTAAAGAGTAATTTTTAAATTTACAAGGAATGAATGGGGTTTATAAAATATGCTACCCCTGGTGAATGCTTGGTTCACATGTGTTGCAGGGGTGTTCTAGCATTGAAGTAGTTATTGTTTTATTTTTTTGTCAATGAATAACTTTTAATTACTGAAATTTTAGGCATTAATTGTAATACCTTTACCATATCTATGCACAAATGCTTAGTCTATCCATCTACCAAACTATATGATATTATAACTCACAAGGCAGAAATATGAATTCTGTCATTATCTAGTAGCCATTTTGGTAATATATCTTCCAACTATGTAATGACTTGAGTGTTTTACATGTTGTGCAATCAAAATTTGTATCAGATACTTGCTAATGTCACACCCCTTTTATCATTCTTATCTTAATTGTCCTCACAACAGTAGGTGATGAGTACAATTTGGCCTGGAGTTTGTAGTGACAAAAGTATTTGTTTTATTAGTGTAACAATATTTTGATTTGGAATGCCTCCTACATAAAATTGATAGACTGTGCCCGAAGGCAGTCTGTAATCTTATGTCTGTCAATTAAATTATGTAGGTATCACGTATTACACTCAGTCAAAAAACGTACAAGTGCTCTCAAACACAAGGTTTTACTCATTTACTTTAACAAAATGAAAGTGGGCTGTCATATTCCCCATATAAGCTTTGTAATGAATATTTGTCGCCTGGGATACGAGATCGTGTAAACTGGTAGGACGTTACCGGTGTCTTGTAGGTGTTTGAGCCCTGAGGATGGAGGCAGCAAGGGTCTCACAAACGTCAGTAATCGTTTAATCATCGACAAATTATATCCAAGAAGGCTTTTATAATCAATAACGCCGCTGTGAGAATCGCCTGTCTCGCATAACCACGTTTCATACATTGTACGAATGTCTTTTTTGCAAATAATTTTCAAATCTGACTATATGTAAACCAGCAACACTTTTTGTTTTATAGTTCTACCATGCCCTTGGAATGATGTCATCTCCTACAGATACTCTTGACGTCATACAGTATGGATCAACCATACTGGGAAACCAGGTCAGCATCAGGGATAATTATTAAGATGTGTCAAGGTTTGTCTCTCTACGTTGCCTCAACTCTAATCCATGCCTCATCCCGTCATCTGGTGGTTGAAATCGCATCTCGAAACATATCCACGATATTGAAGACCATATACGATCCACGTGCTGGACGTGTGCATTTATCTGTGTACAGGACCACGGATTACTAGAGATGGCAGATGTATGACATGTGGCGGTACGTCTAATTACAGAACGACCAGTTGGAAAGTTTCAGAACATATTCTATTCGGTAATGTCGACCATACTTTTGCTGTTTAGATGGGACGACGACGCGTGAAATTGAACTACTAATACGTATACAGTAGAACATTTTGACTGAGGACTTGCACGGAAGATGACCTGCTCTGTACCGGTTCGTACAAAAGGGTGCTGATAAGCCAGGCTTTCACCACTTTCTCCATTTCTAGAAAAATTACACCTATATTACATGATAATAGTTACTTTTAATTGATTTGGTTCTAAGTTTTATTTGTGTTGGTTATTTACAACTTCCGTTTTTAAGATCTGAGGTGAAGGTGCAGCCCCTCATGTAGAGTTATGACAAAAGAATGCCAAGTGGGGATGAAGTTCCAGTTCCTCAAAGAGAAGGCAGTCAAAGAAATTTGTGATGGCATGTCAGTTACGCTAAGCAAAAAAAAAAGTTTTCTACTGGTCAGTTAAAAACTGGGTGGCTTGATTTATGACAGGATATTGCAGTTCTGAAGATGACCGTCCAGGAAGGCCACTTGTGATCAGTGTGCTTGAAAATGTGGATGCCATTCACAGCATAATCTTGGCAGAACAAAGAATTTCAGCCAAAAATATAGCGGAGACTGCAGAAATGTCTTGGGAATGTGTAGGGTTCATCATCTATGATGTGTTGAACTTGAAGAAACTCCCTGAAAAATGGGTGCCAGGTGTTTGAATGTGGATCAGAAGCATCATCGTGTTGTGGCTTCACAGGCAATTCTTGAGCACTGTAGACAGAACACAGCAAGTTTCTTGGTTCGACTTGTGACAATGGTTTAGGGGAATGGGCGTTAGAAATTGAAATGAAGATAAATCTGGGCAAAAGTAAAGCAGTAAGCTTTACAAAAGCTAGGGTGAAGAAACAAATAAGGTATTACTTTGGGGATCAATTAATCCTGGAGGCAAGTAGCTTTAAATATTTAGGAATAATTATATGCAGCGATCTAAACTGGGCAGATGATGCCAATTACACACTACAAAAAGCATAGAAGGCACTTCATTTTGTAATGCATACACTCAAAAAAGGAAATGATAATATGAAACGTTTAGCTTATACAGCATTACTGGGACTGATACTTGAGTATGGAGCAGTGTGTTGCGACCCATACAGAGAAGGTCAGGTAAGCGCTTTAAATCGGGTGCAAAAGAGAGTGACTAAATTCGCAAATAATGTAAATGAGTCAGGTTGGGAAGCTTTGGCACAGCATAGATTGATAGCCCGAATGTGCGCCCTTTTCAAGGCATACACCAAGGGAAGGGCTTGGAGGGCAATAGGGGATAAACTTCTAAAACCATGTTACCTGAGTAGGGAAGCTCATAATCGGTAAATTAGGACTAGGAAACAAAGAACAGATGTTGGTGAATATTCCTTCATAAATAGGACCATTAAAGGCTGGAACCAATTACCTGCAGGCTTACTAGCATCTTTCCCCTGTAAACTAAATGCTTTTAGAAAGAGATTTAAGAATGTAGTTACAAGCAAGGGAATTCAAGTGGGGATTGAGTATAAATAAGTGATGTGATGTGGAGTGAACTGTTGTGATATATGTGAAGTGATTTTGTTTTGAAGTGAAATGAAGTGAAGGGAGTTATATTGAAGTTCTTGGGGACAAAATTAACATGCACATTAGGGTGACCTTATACTGAGGGTACTTGATTGTATTGTGACTATTTTATTTGGTGTGTATCTTGTACTGTGGTTGTTTTAACTTGTTTTGTAATGTGTGGGTATGTGTGTGTGGGGGGGGTTTGTAATGTGTGGATGTTTTGGCAATTTTGTGGGTGTTTTGGTAATATGTGTACTTGTATTTACTGTGTTTTTTTAATGTTTCATTTATGTATATTTATTCTTCTTTGTTACTGGTGTAAGGACTACTGCCACTGAATTAAAACTCAATTGCAGTAAATAATAATAATAATAATACTTGTATGATACAGAGACACAAGAACAATCTAAGGAGTGAAGAAACAGTACTTCTCCTCACCCAGAAAGCTTGAAACATTGAAAGTCAGCCTCCAAGGTGATGGCATCTGTTTTCTGGGACAAAGATGGGATACTGTTGGTTTACTACTCAAAAAGAGTACAGCAATCACAGCAAACTCATCTGTCTTGGACAAAGTGAAGCAGGCACTGGTCTCCAAATATTGGAGGAAGTTGTCAAAAGGAGTGTTGTTTCTGCAGGACACCACCTCCTGACACACAGCTGCCATCACATGGCAGAAGTTGGCTGTTCTGCATTTTGAACTTCCAAAACACCCTGCCTGTTTACCTCATCTGGCCACTTGTGACTACCATTTGTTCCCAAACTTCAAAAAACATCTGAAGTGAATTAAATTTTCAAGCACTGAGGATGTCATGTCTGCTGCAGACGACTGTTTTGCAGCCCAACCTTCAGAATTCTACCTGGATGGCTTAAAGAAGCTGGAGCAGTGAGTAAGAGATGTGTTGAACTCAGGCAGGAGTTTCTTGAATCAAATATCTGTATGAAACCTTTAGCTTTTATTATTTTTACAAAGCCAAAGACATATCAGTGTCCCTTTGTAGTATGTGGCTAATTAACTGTAAGGTATATTCATGGTTATGCATTAGAGCATTTGGTATTACTTCCTTGTAAAGAGTGCACTCATGAGTACTGTGTTGGACTACAGGTTATGTGCTGATAATTTGGTGGATGGAAATGTGCTGTTTCATTTTAACAATGATGATAACCTTTAACAGCTGTCATAATTTCAGTCTTTAGCTGTTGATCCTATTACAAAAATAATAAATGATGTGATGAAGTAATATGCCCTAGAACCCTAGAAAGAGCTGACTTATTAAAGAGAGGCATATCAGCATAGTCGACCCTACAATTTGACTGTTTAGTTATCGTAGGATTTGTTTGACAACCATGTCTTATTTCCTTATTCTTGTATATTAATTTAAGTTGGCCTTGAACTATAGAAGACATAAGACATGAAGGCATTTTTCCATGAAGCTCATTTAGCTGACACAGATTTCAGTGTTTGTAGTAACCTGTGGTTCAGTTTTATTGTCATCATCATCATTACTGTATTGGATGTTCACATGCAATGCCATTTGTGCCCTCCATATCTCTTTGCTTGCAGTTTACAATAACCTGATATGAATTGGTATGGTAGTTGTTGTATATCCTTATAAATGTCTACAGTTCATTGGAAGATATACTAGACCAGCAGATCAGAAGGTATATAATACCAAATTAGTAGTGCCTTGCCAAATTATATGCAGCAGATGTGCTGAAAGTGGAAATGTTTGTGAAGGGTTTGACATGCAGACTGCAGTTTTTTTCCTTCTCTTTTATATTACTTGTTTTAGACAATAAAGAAGAGCCTTTGGCCTGGCTTGTGTGCCTTTTCCAATGTACCTCACACTGCATCTGCTGAATGAAAATAAGCAAATGGATTTTGTTTTGGTTCATGGCATTTGATGAAGTCTGCTGTGCAGTAAATTTCATTGAATTTGGTTTTGAACATGCAAGAAATTAAGCCATTCCCTCTGCCTTAGGGGAGAACATATATATATATATATATATATATATATATATATATGAGGGGTGTACACATAGACACAATTCTTTGATCCAACATTTGTCCATCGACGTACAAATAAACATGTCAGGTACTATAGGTTGCTCAATGCAACTTGGTCAAAAAACTTATTAACTGAAAATATATGTTGAAAACACAATAAAATAAATACAGGGTCTGACCTTACAGGCAGAAGATAAGAAAAATAGTCTATATAAAAGAACTACAAGCTAATCAATAGATACAAAACTCATCTAAAATTAAACTAGAGCTGTTCATGTGATAAAAATTCTTCTATGGAATAGAAAACGCGTAAGAAGATATTTCCCCAAAGCAGACTCGAAATTGTCTTATCATTTTTAAGTCCTGAGATTATAGGTGGTAATTTGTTGAATATCTTACCAGCAGAATGAATAGTATCTCTTTGTATAGTAGCAAGTCTAACTGAAGGTATATGTAAATGATTCTTATATCTTGTATCAGTCTCGTGAACAGAGGAATTAGTTTAAAGTAATGCAAGTTGTCAACAACAAACAACATTAAGGAATAAATATACATTGAGAACAGAATGCTAAACTGTAAGTATTTTTTACCATTTGTCTCCATCTCCACTCCTACCAGCTGCAGATTAACTGGCATGGATTTTAAAAAGTGAAGACACTTTGATATGGGGAAATAAAAGACCTCAGACATCAGTTATTCCTGTATCAGAGAAATGAAGAGCAAAGATAGAACACTCAGAACGGTATCATAATGGAGTATTAAATTTACAGGTGATGGTGGAAGTTTTCTGACATTGAGTGTCTGTGGGAGAAGTACAAATTTTGAAACCTGGCAATGTTAGAAAAGTGTCAAGCTGATGCTTATGGAAAATGAAATGCAGTGTTTGGTCAGGGTATGCATGGTCTATGCATCTTAGAGGGATATTATTTTATCTGACAATTTGCATCACTCTTCCACTCAGATTGTTTTACATGGTACAAGACATTGTGGTGCTTGCTGATGTTTCAGTTTGTTTTGATTCAGGGTTTGCATGTTTTAGTTCAAAATAATTAATGTATTTAAAAAAACTGCCGTACATTTTTGTTCTCTTGGCTTGCAGCCAGACATTACATCTAATTAATGCACTGTTCATTGAAACTTAAAACTTCATACTTTCAGAAATTGGATGTGACTAGCAACAGCTTCCGGATAAAATGAATTCCCTATTTAATAGGGATTCATTCCATCCATTATTTGCAGTCAACCACATTCACCAAGAACTGCCCACAATAGGATTACAAACTGTACATAAGTTTTAAATAACTCTCACGTTTTTTGGTGCTGAGACACCATCCTCAGGGAGTCTCAGGCACAAAGGACTACAGGCACCAGAACAATGCATTGTACTTCCCAGACTGAAGTATTTGTGCTTGTATTCCTTTGTATTTGAGACTCCCTGAGGATCGTGCCAAAAGATGTAGGAGTTATTTAAAACTTATGTACAGTTTCTAATTCTATTGTGTGCCTTTGCTAGTTGATGTGGCTGATAATATCCCTACATTTGCTATGCTAATTGTCTTAGTGAAGTGCATTTCACTCTAATTTGTGCTGTACGTATGATATGGAATACTGCAAAGAAATAGAGGTGTGAATATTATGCCATTATTACACTATTTTAGAATTGAGTGCTACCCAGAAGGAATTACAGCAATTAGTACAGAAACTGGTAACTTCACTCATCTGGGTTATTATGCAGTGAGCAGTGGTAATTTATTACCGACGTTTCGGGATAACCTATCAGTCCCATCCTCAGGGTTCAAGAATTTCTGAAGAAGCTCTCAGCTAATCTGTGCTGTAAGCCTGCAATCACACATAGTACAGAAATCATCCTGAGAAGAGATCATTCTGCAAGCTGCTGGTTATGATTGGTCCGTGACACACCCTTGGGACATCATAAAGAAGGCCTGGGAATTAGCTCTATCAAATTCCCACATCCTTCAACACTGTGGTGAGTTATACAATTAGGATCTATTCATATACAGAGATTCTAGTGGGTGAATTCCCCCCTGGCATGTGACACCGTGTAGTCTGATAGATATGTACAGACATTTGTCATCACAGAATGTATCAGTCTTGATTATGGAGGCAGCAGGTTCTCTGAAACGTCCATAGCTGTTCACTGGACTACATAGTGTCACATCCAAGAAGATGGTAGGCTTCATAGACACCTGTGTGTGGTGCTAACACAATTTTTACACTTACCTATTTCATTTGCAATCTTGTACGGTGGAACTGCAAAGGGGGGGGGGGGGGGGGGAGGGGAAAAAAATTCCAAAGGGTGGCAATAAAAACCGCAAAGAAATTTGGGGGGTACCCAGCAAATCCAAAAAAATTAAATCCAGAGGGGCCGGCGTGGTGTGTGGGGGGTTCC
>Ga0131853_10005458_pt1 | contig 22924 bp, 19 predicted proteins | sample TergutLab28metaG_FD_92764 | JGI IMG/M metagenome (GOLD analysis project Ga0131853, IMG submission 92764) | Labiotermes labralis P1 segment gut microbial communities from Petit-Saut dam, French Guiana - Lab288 P1 (version 2) (version 2) | ecosystem: Host-associated > Arthropoda: Insects >...
GCCGAAACATGTAGTTGTTTCCATCACAGTCATTAAATACACCTCAGTGATTAAGTTGTGTTTGACTACATACCTTTTCCTAGTTTCACACACACAACGGGGATGACACACTTCCTAGAACTAACAAACGAATAGGCCTACTCGTAACAGAAGAAATAACCTGAACGCCTTATGTGCCAGAATCAAGCAGACCTGAACAGATGGGGTCTCACAGAATCTTCATCAGACAGACACACAGAATTACGAAGCAACGTATTCTGGATGCTTTAAAAATCAGCGATAATGGACGCATGCTGCAGAAACCGCAAATTTGTTAAAAGACGGTTTTCCATTATAATGAGGATATAAAACCAGTTCATCACATTTCTTTTAGTTATTAATATGTGATTTTATAAAATTTATTGTGTGGCGTTTAAATATGTCTTGAACCTGTTAACATCAATGAGACGTGTGTAATAAACAATGAATAATGCGCAATATTTATTTGAGCCTGAACAGCTCAGTCACTTTAGGGACAAGGGTATGGGTTGGACGACCTAGGTTCGATTACCGACATGGGAAAGAGGTTTTTCTCTTTTCCAAAAGTCAAGGCCAGTTCGGGGGCCCATCCAGCCTCCTGTTCAGTGGGTACCGGGGGCTATTCCCTCGGGGTAAAACAGCCGGTGCTTGAAGCTGGCCACTGACTTTCAACTCGTGCCGAGGTTAAGAATATGCCGATCGATACCTCCAATTAGCGTACTGCTTCATAACAGAGATTGATTAAACAAGGGACATTATTTTGCTGTCGTAATAGCAGTAACAAGAAGAACAACGGCCGAATAAAATGATCTAAATCTCACGCTTTGGAAGGTGATGTAATTAAATATTCTTCCGATGGGCTCGCTCGTAAGAGTGTAATAAACTTTATACCACGTCTTAAAATTTATACCTTCTGTTGTAAGGCTTGTGTAATTAAGCTCATGACCCACGATACGTTTATTGCAAAGTAAACTGCAAAAGAACGTCATAAGATTAACTCGGTTATAACATTAATTAATAAAAACTGGAGTGTTATAATTTCACGTAAACAATTTTGTTTCCCCATACTATCTAGAAAGAATAATAACGCTTACTTAAACACTGGTAAGACATTACAATTTGTTCATGTCTTCCCAGAACCTCGTCCAATTAGGAACAGAAATGCTACATTGTCTTACTTACTCCATGGTGCAGAGTCCTTCTTGAGAAGCTAACTGGTTTGAAGCTAGTCAAGAAATTCCCCGCATTTCACGAAACCCGAAGGTTCATTACCGCACTCACATGCGTCCGCCACCTGTCTCTATCCTGGGCCCGCCCAATCCAGTCCATGTCCTCACATCCTACCTCCTGCAGATCCATATGCTACATTGTCTACTACACATATGTTATTGCGACACCACACTGTTGCGCGTGTGTCACACTAACGGCAAGTTGGTGTCATCATGCTCGTGACGTATTTCTGGCGTAGTGACGTCTTTCGTGAGTCCAAGTCCTAGTTTTTATTGGCAGTCTGCCCAAATCAGTGTGATCCCGTACTACGGAAAAAGCAGAGTGAGGCGCGAGCTACGGACTCTTTCTTCCAGAAGACTTGCGTATATTTTTAGCAATGTCGGTCAGTGCATAGTAGCTCTATTAAAGGGGCAGTCCGATTAACCAGCCAGCTACAGACGTCACTACAGTCAAGGATGACTTCCTAAATGTACCGTGTTGTCGCGATTTGTGCGAATTTGAAATAGTGTGATGTAAAATATTAACAATTGCTCACTGCATGCGCAAAATTTGAAATAAAGGTAATCCAGAATTTTAAAAGACTGCCAGACCAGCCTATAGCTTCAAGTGGGGAGACAACGCTTCATAATTAGACGCCTCGTGCATCCCCTCTACCCCCCGTGTCGTCAAAAAAATAACGATATTCTCCAATTTTCTAAAGCAAAATACTACATTAATTAATAAAATTGTCATTAAATTAACCGTTATTATTTATTTATCCATATTGTGCTTACAGGGTGTGTATAAAAGCAAGTATATCCTACAGTCATTGTAGATTTACGTACTCCGAAAACGCCTTCCCATTACTTCGCATTTATTCCTATGGGAATATTAGTCCTGAATTAGGCGTGTGTTGATTTGTGCGAGGTCTTGTGCATCCCTTGCACAATGCCACCGCACCGTATTTTTAAATAGAAAGATAAAATGGAAAATCTCGCCTTCACCGGGATTCGATCCCCGTAGCAAGTCGCTATACAGACTAGGCTGTTCCTACAGCCAATAATAATAATGATGATGATAATAATAATAATATCCCAGACGATATCTTGAAGCATATTTTATTCTGATTCACCCCATTGTGTTATATTTTATTAATACGTACGACGTATTGCAGTCAAACATAACTCCAGTATTTGTCATCAGCGCTACTACGTACATGGTTCGGTTCATTGAAGCATCATTGGGCATTACTATACAAAAATTTAAAAAAAAAATCGTAAGTGCATATGCAATATTCATTGTTTGTTAGTGAGATGTCACTAGTTTACAAATACACTCCACATATTTATTATTTTAATAAATATTTGTAGACTACTAAGATCTAACTAACCAACAATGCATAATGCAGATGCAGGATTACTTATGCTTTTTTTTTTTAATTTTTGTATTTTAATGCCTAATGATGGGTCTTTGAACGAAGCATTTTGCATTGATAAATATTAAATTGTTGTGCTTGATGCGTTATTTCTTTTCATGGTTCAGTAACAAACAAACGAAGGCATTTTTCGTGTACCAACTAAATTAATCAGCGGGTTTTCCATTTCAGGCCGGTGCATCATCGCTGCCAATAGCATGCGCCGATTCTTTGCGTTTTTAGTAAGAATACTTTTTTTTAGATGCCTTTATTTGTAAGTTCAAACACCATTTACTTGTGTATTGCCATTGTTTTCAATGACGTCAACTCCTAGTCTGTTCCTATACTTTCGCGTGTGCTTTACAACAATCTCGATCATCGCCCCCCCTCCTCCATATATTTTACAGGAAAGATTGCGAGGCCCCAGTTACTCGTCCGCTAAGCAGGATTGTTACAAAAATATCTTTGTATATCATACAAAGTTTCCTAATGCGTCGTGTACAGACAGGAAAACACTTTAGAAATAAGTGGAAAAGTTTTTGAACAACAGATTTTATTTTAGGCCCTAAAAGAGCACGCAGCAAATCTGGACGAAATTGTTGCTTGTTTCGAGAACTGGAGACTGCCCAAAGGAAATATTGGGCACAATTTGGCACAGCTGTGTCATCGCGATGAAATACGGCGACGCTTCTGCCTTTGCGTCTTTGCAATACAATTGTTGTTACTAAATGTATCGCTTATCAAAACAGGGGGTCTGTGTTGCCGAAATCGACCCCACAATCGTTCGGATTCCTGTCGAGGCTTGGTTTCGTCTCTGTGGATACGCGACCTCCCAGAATATCAGCTAGTGGTCTGCATAAAATCCAGTGTGAATGTACGGAGTGCCACTGAAAGATGTTACAGGCTTGTGTGCTGTGCGTTAACAGTGTAACTGAGCTTCTTCGGACCATTTCTTTGTCTTGAGACCACAGATCCATACCAATATCTAACACACATTCTGACCCCATTTTTTTTTAATATTTTTGAATACATGTCCAATTAATAAGAGCACATATGCTCAGATTTTGAGACAGCCAACACCGCAAATTATTTCCAGCGCTGATGAGTAAAAACCCAAATATTAACTGTAATACGTGTGCACTGAGCTAAAACGCGTGGAGCCCCACGCACAGCATATTGGAACAGCTGCGATAGTTGTCAATCCTGCCGTCACCCCAAACGGCCCGAGTGTAGATTGCGCGCTGGCATTTGTCAAAACTGCTTGGATTTTGCAAGATTTGTAGTTGAACGTAGCCGTGTGGGTAGAAATTCTTGTCGACTGGTGAATATTTACTGACGTTTCATAGGCACCGCTCTCTTCAGAAACGTTGATAACTATTCAGTCGGCACGTGTAACATCCCAGAAGACTTGGATTCTCATATTTCATTTTTATTTATTCCTTCCGTGGTCTTTGTATTCATTGTTCACCTCAGTGGTATCTTGTCATGAATTGCAGCTGCTAGCAAAACTCTAATAACTTAATTGAATTATTATTATTATTATTATTATTATTATTATTATTATTATTAAAATGTTTGTAGAGACACTGTACCGTAGAATGCCCGTTATTACAACCATAATTGCAACTGTTACTGTTGTTTTTATTGTTGCCATTATTTCTCTACTGTTATTACTGCCGTACTTAACTTGACGTTGTTAGACAAAGCAACAGAGATTTAAGTTAATTAGTGATAAAGTGTCCAAGGCAGACCAAGTAATCTCAGCCCTGGGTGCATTATGAATATGCATATAGCTCATTTGGTTTCCCTTCCCGTCCGTCTCACCATTCAACATTCCTTTTGTCTCATCTTGGTTATGAACACAGAATATAAAGCACTACTCTGTAATGAAGTATTGGTTCATGAATATTTGATATGTTACGCCGTGGGTGTTAAAAGTGCGCAGCGTCCACGTATGGCCATTTTCACTTCGTGTCTGTCGACACTTTTTTTTTCTGATTTAGATGTAGCTACTACCACAAGCAACTGGGTCTTTCTTTCTCCTTCTCGCTGTGGCTTTATCTTATGGCTTTATCTTATTTCTCCTTCTTTCTTTCTTTATTCCTCTCTCCCTCTCTCTTCTTTCTTGTGTTTTTGTCGTAAAATTGCACGGTAAATTTGAACCTCTGCTCGGGCATTCCCCACATAGGCTCCTCGGTAACACAAGGTTAGATGCGCCAAAATGATGTTTTAATAAGTTCTAGACCATGGATGTCCACCTTTTTCATGGCAGAAGGCCACACCCGTTATTGTGGGCTAGTTCACGGGCCACACGTGGGAAAATAAAGATAATTGGTATACCTAACCTCCTAAAATATAGCATACATTTTACTAACAAATGTGCCGCGGAACAGAAAATACAACCTGGCGGGCCACAGGTTGGAGACCCATATTCCAGACTGTTATACGACTGACAGAATTTTACCCTTTCTTGCTGGCTGTTGATTTTCTAGTTTGTTTATCTGCACATCAACTTACTTGTCTCTCTTGTATGGTTCGCCACGTACAGTCTTGTTATCTCCCTTTGTTACACCCGCTATCAGAGAGTACACACATTTTATTTAATATTCTATCGTAGGAGCTCGCTAATGAAACAATAACAGACAAATGTATTAAAAATACTCATTTCGTTTACGCATGATTTCTCTCTGTTTCGTTGGTACAATGTGAAGGAAATCAACTAAATCTGCATGGTAATAAAATTTCCATGTACTAAGTTTGTTCAAAACATGCCAAAGGATGAAAATATATAAAAACCCATTTAGTCCTCTGAGTAAAATGAAAGCCATAATAAAAATCAAAGGAGCTTTACAAATTTAGTGTGGATATATCATAAGATATCTTAAACAAAAACAAATGAATTCAGTAGCAGTAAGACGCTGTTAGTAATGGATGGAGTTGAATCTGATAGGTACTTCCCGCGTCCTGCACAAAAAAAAAAAATCGAACTATTACTCCTGTATCTAGTCTGCCTTGCTTTCACATGTCACTGAACAAACTTGATCAGATTTTTCGTCATGCCTCGCTGCCGGTAAACAAGTCCGAGCACCTAACTACCCTGGTGCAGCGAAGCGAATAATTCATGTTATTTTGACAGTCACCACGACTGGTGCGGCTAAGGAGCAAGTTTAGAAGGCAGTGGGAATTAGGACTTTTGTAAGTGTTAATTTTCTGTTCCCTCAAGCACATTAAAGGCGGTAAATTATGGATTTGTGTGAGTTGTGTGATTTTGTGTCAACAGTGTGCGTGAAATTTCATTCTGAGGAAGTGTTGATGTTGACGGATTGTGTCTTGAACAGTAACAGTCGACCTAACCTAACCTCATATGTGATGTTTAGAACTAGGCGTAATCAAACAGACCTTGAAGAAATAAAATGTTAGAGTGATAGAATTTTTAAAGCAGCATGTGCGTGCGTGTGTGAAATAGTAAATTTTTATTTCAAAATTTTTACAGCAATGTTAATGGCGGTGTGTTTACTGTTTGATCATGGTGCAAATTCACAGAAGCTTTATAGTGGCCAGGAGAGAGTTCTTGTATTGTGTACTTCACACTTAGGCGAATGTTGTTCGACATGTAATACGTATAAACTCTAGCAGTGAACGTCTAACTGTATAAAGCAAAATAGAGATTATGCGTTTGTTATGAGATAGGCGTAGGTAATATTCTTAAGTGCGTAGATTTTTTTTTGTCAGTTGTGACTTGGAAAACAACGTGTACATTTATGAAGACATTGTGCTTCTCCCCAAAGTTGCCTGGAAACATAGTTGTAAGTTACTTGATTGGGGTGTTTGATGAGGACATTGAACATCCTCCAAACAAAACTGAAACACAAATTTAGGAAACGTGTGTAAGCAAACATTGCAGATACCATGCGAGAAGTTGTGACTAAATGTCGTGTTTGGTTAGGAAGTGTATGTAATTAAATATTTTAGATGTTTTCTACTGAAACCCACTTCTGCAGACTTTCTGAAAAGATTATTCTGATTGAGATTTTTAGTTATCGTGTTTAGAAGTAGATACCGAAACAGTGTCTTTGCCGTCATTTCTGGTGGAGAGTGCAACATGTATGTGTTTACTAGTGCATTTTGGAAACAGTGATATTGAATCAGGCTCTTGGGTGATAAATGTGAATTGAACTGGCATCAGGCGAAGTTTGGCAGAAAAGGCAGATTGAGGTGGAATAATTATGACAAGACATGGCCCTGGGCAGTATTCATCATCACCTGTTGACCTGTAGAGAGTACAAGGTAGAAATTTTTAATTCTGACTTGGTGTTCATGTTTCAGTGGACCACATTTTTATGTACTAGAAGGTTATACTTTTATGCCTTCAGAACATGGTAGCAAGCTATTAATGTCACAGTTTCATGCATGATGTTTTGGTTCCTGTACGCTATTTATCAACTTATGTTTTTAGCCATAAGCTAAAAGGAGTATCATGCTCCTGTATATTGTGCGTTTTCACATACTTTCATCACATAGCAGTGTGCTGTGAGATTTTATTAGGGTCGGTGACATCTGTGTAATTTAAGTTTACCCATCTGCGAGAATGTTTCAGTTTTGTGTTAAGTCAAAAAATCATAAGAAATACAAATTCGAATGAAGTTATGGGTGCATACTAAAAAAAGTCAGGTACACTGTAACGGAATTTTATAGTTGCTCTATTTTGTCAGTTATTGCTTGGTGCTCTTATTTTAATTTTTCCCAAAGTTATACGGACTACTTTAGGAGAGTGTGTGTTATATATAATTTAAAGGGATAATGTTTAAGACTTAGAGAACTTTTTTTATGTTTTGCTGACCGTGCATCTCAGTATAATCTTAGTAAGTGACCAACTTAATGCACAAATTCTTGTTTTATAATAAGTTTATTATATTCCTCTACATGTTTCGAGCACTATGTGCTCATCATCAGGAGGTTAAATTGTATTATACAGCATCTGGTATCATCGCACCTGTAGGTGGCTGTCTGGTGCACAGGTGCACCGGACGGCCACTTAATTTATGATTATGTGTATATATGTATATAGGTATATATGTGTATGTATGTGTGTATATATATATATATATATGTGTGTGTGTGTGTGTGTTGAGATCTCAGAATATTTTGAATCACAACTTTTATTTCATTCATGCATTGACACGGTAGTCCAGATAGAGACGTGACATAAACTTTTGTTAATTGATTAAATTCGGGGAGTACTTGCAAGTTTTCAGTTTGGAACATTTTATCTTACCTTCGTATGTTAGAACACGATGTTTAAGATACACAGATCTGTGATTTAACCTTCTGTTTTGTGTGATTCTTGGTCTCTTCATACATAGATCAACAGTGTTTGAGAACAAGGCACTGAAAATAGTACTTGCATCTGAGAGGGAGGCAGAGACATGAATCTGGTGAAAATTGCGTAATAAGGAAATGATTATTTGTATGTTTGATGCAATGTTACTGGCATGATCTAATCAAGGAACATTGGATGGGCGAGTGGTGTACCATGTGTGAGAGAAGTCAATGCATACAAAATTTTTATAAACGTGAAGAAAAGGGACGACTTTGAGGACTAGACGTAAATTAGATTATAGTACTGAAATGATAAGAGAGTATGAGATTGTGTGAGAAAGTTGATTGGATTAATATGGTTACTGATGGAGTCCAGGTAGCAGGGTTCTCGGAATACAGCAGTACGAGTATACCCTCGTTTTCCGTAAAATGTGGGGAATTTTTTGAATATCTGAGCGACTGTTAGCTTATCAGGAAGCTTTCTATTCCATGTAAATGGTTAGTTGACAGCCACACATATTGATCATGTAGCGCGGAATGACGATGTGAGAGAAATGTTAAAAGAAGCCGTTTTTTAGTATGTATGCACTTACGAACTGAGAATATGCCAAAGGACGTGTGTGGATAAAAGAAGTGTTGAGCCGGAATGGCCGGTCTCCGTGTCCTCGTTCAAAAACGGTACCACCCGAATGTGAATCGGGTGTGTTAACTTCCACACCTTCATGTCTGATGTATCGACGAGGATGACCTGTGCGTTATATCCTAAATGTGAACACAGATATATCACTGACGAGTATATCTAACCGTTTAGTTTCTCGTTCTTTGGACAGTATGTCCCGTCCTTCATGCTGGCACTTCGTTGCGTCGTCCAGCGGAAGACTTGAAATACGTCAATCCCCATTCGTGTCACGCACCAACTCGAGGCTTTAGCGAACCCTCCATGTATCATCAACAGCTGACTAAACCCAGCCGTCGACTGAAGAGAAATACGTTCCCTGAAAGGGATAAGAGTTCAGGGAGGGTGAAAGTAAGAAGGGTAGGAGAATGAATACGATGGGAAAAGAAATAAGGGATGAAGAAGGTAATCCGCATATAAATAAACAAGTTAATTCAAAGAGAAGGAAAGAGGAAAAGGAAGCAATAAGAAAGGAACAAACAAAACAAATCAACGACAGAGAAACATTAAAGAAACAAAGGAAGGAAAATGGAGAACATGAAAAATGATACAACTGATTGGTTTCTGAAAATGTCTCCTGCAGAAAACCTTGTGTCAAGTTTGTACTGTAAATACTGCAGGAACTACGAGTACTTTATAAATTCTCGTTCAGTTTATTTAGACAAATCTGGCAGCAATACATTGGCGGCACTGTAGCAACGTATGTCGTTCTGTGTTATGAAGCGGGAGATTATACTCGTACAAGGAGATAAATTTAGTGACCACTGAGCCTGTCTTGACGTTCAGGCCCTCCACCCCACCCCCCTCCGCGCTGAAGAGTCGTCTGTCAGCAGGAGCTTTTTCATAAAGTTCGGTACAAAGAAAAGAGCAACGCTTTATCCTAGTTGAAGCAATTTGTCGCGTGTTGCGTATCCTGTACAATAACCGAACGTAGGATGATTGGGCTAATGGTCACTAATGTATATTGTGCAACTACATAGAACGCTCGAACGCTCTGTGGCGGTGATTCATCGTTTGAGTTGGTTGCTGCTTGTTGTCTTGATATGGGCCATTATATTATGAAGGTCACGGAGTTCCAGCTCAGGCTGGAACTAGGAGGTTTCACAGATAATTGCCAGGTTGTTCATGTTTGCATGCTAGAGGTCCAGCGCAGTGACATAACCCGAGTTATCGCCCATTACAATGTAAGGTATATAAGGGTAGTCAAAACACAACTCTAGATATATTTATAGCACTAATGGCTGAAGCTAGCAACTACATGTTTCGGCCTTAGTAATTCCCATTATCATGTTGTGCAAATACTTTGTGTAGAATAACTATACAATATGCAAAGTAGCAGTATAGTTTGATGAGGAGATCCCGAATACCATTACAATATATAGAAGTAATCTGGTATATGTAATAATGTATATAGTCGGAACTGCAAGCTGTGGAAGCGTAAGGTCCGCCAGCAACACGTATGGGTATACCCATATACCTGTAACAGTAACGTGTAAGAGTATGGTTAATTTATGGGATATAACTCGCCGGCTGACAGATGAACCCTAGCCATTATTTTCTTTTAAATTATGCATCCCATTGTGTTGGACTATAAAATAAGGAATAAACAGATAACCATCAAACACAACTTTGTAAAAGAAATCATTCAGCTTTATGTTTCGACCCCATGGGGGTCATCATCAGGCTGGCTTCCGGAACATTCTAAAGGGAGTATACATGTGGCATTATGGAAGTAAAATCTCACTTCTTACAATTATATTAACATTCCAGTTTTTCTTTAATACATTCCCATTCATACAAAAAATCGACTACCGACATCTGCTACTTCTAAAAGATTTTAACAAAGATTTTAATAGTTTAATTGTCGCTTTGCTGTAATCACGAAAATTGAATGTATAACCCCGTGGGACCTAAACATGTAGCTTAGAATGAATTATTTTATAAAGCTGTGTTTGGTGGCTATCTGTTTATTCCTTATCCTAGACATTTTGCTTGCATTTTAAGCGGTTCCGGTAACGAACATACAAAAGGTTAAATGCTGCATTTGTTTGTGCCCACAATATTTTTGTTTCCTGCATGTGGTGACTGTACTTTTATTCCTAAGCTACGCGCTTTGTATATGTCATGGTCAGACCAAAATAGAATGTCAGTTGGCAATCTTTACCGAGTCGTAATGGCGATCACCGGCTATCAGACTCGGATTCTTCTTCCAACAAGATCATCATCCTTCTGTTCGGCCGCTTACCTGTTAGTGGCATAAGAACATCATTACGGTGAGTGTTTTGTTGACTTTAAATTCCACCCACCTACAGTGCGATGATTATTGCCAGATTGTTCGCCTTAGAGCGGACAGCTTGTTACTGCGTGATACTGATGAAGCCGCCCGCCCTGCAGTGTTCCGTCCAGCGATCAACAGTAGGCTACTTTGTGTAAAATGTGTATTGGCGGCTGTTATAATATTTTGCTGACACACAGACTTTCTGATAACAGAATCCGAGCTAGTAGGTAAGTGACACACTGATAATATCAGAACTGATAATTCGTGGACTTATAACGGAATCCGAACTTAGAAACTGACGCAGTGATTATTGATAAGAGAATCCGAACTGATAGCCTGACTGACTCAATGGATTCAGCACCAGTAATATCACAGCCCCGATGATAATGAGCCATTTGCATCCATCTACAACCATCATCCGTACTTGTCAAGACTTCATGTTATCACCTCATCTTCTCGACCTTCCACTCAGCGTCTTTCGAAGAAGCTTCCACAACAAGACAATATTCGTCTCCTCTATCCGAGCTAATGTTTGGCTCGTTTTCCGCCATTTTACTGCCAAGATAATATTAGATGACTGACATATGTTACTATTCTCCTTATTATGTAATATCCTGCCTATTCCAGTGATTGCGCGGTCTAAGGCGTGGGTCCTCGCCCGCTCGTTTGCTAGGATTGTGGGTTAGAATCCCGCCGGGGGTATGGGTGTTTGTCTATTGTGAATGTTGTGTGTTGTCAGGTAGAGGTCTCTTCGACGAGCTGATCACTCGTACAGAGAAGTCCTACCGACTGTGGTGCACAGTTGTGTGTGATCTAGAATCCTCAAGAAGGAGGGGGCCATGTCCCAACTTGGGCCGCAGCGCCTCAAAAAAAAAAAAAGATTAATATCATTCATTCGTCGCTTACTTTATTCTACTTAGGTCCCAGTACTATACAAAATACTTATTTTTAGGCTCTTTTAATGTGCTTACGATGTGTTACCAAATTTCAGAACCGAGCAAATATCCGACAAACCGGCATTTTTGTATACACCGTATGTTTAAAGTCTTGGAAATTATTTTGAAATATTTTTGTTGTTGACCTGAATAATAACCTTCCTTTCCTGAATTTGTGCTGTTCTTGATACTATTTCGTCAACCGGCTAGCTCATTATAGTAACTAGGCTGCGGGCTGGACGACTGGAGCATCGGTGTTCGATTCTAAGTGGCGACAGAGGTTTCTCTGTTCGCCTCCGTGTTCAGACTGGCTGTGGGCCCACCCATCCTCCGCTCCGATAGATACTGAAGGGTGAAGCGGTCGGGGCGTCATGATCACCTCATCTTCGCCTAGTGCTGAAGTTTAACAACAACTGGATTTGCTCCTGCAGAAGGAGACCAAGCCACACAATGGCTGTAGTAGCAGTCAGCAGACCTTCCCGTTGATCTGATTTCTGATTTTGGTTGTGGTATTCGTATATTTAAACCTTTAACATCTTTAGATTTTTCTTGCATGTGATGTCCGAATGTAAAACATGTGCATGTGTAGAAATGAGGAATTTACCTAACTTGAATACGACTTGTTGTGACGAAGAAAGAGCGGAGTTGTTACAGTAGTGCCAACCGTGAGTATGGCATTTTCGCGGTGTTGTAATTGCTGACTCTGCTGGTCCTCGACTGGGAACACCATCCATTTTTGTTGTGAATGAAACCTTTACTGAACGATGTAAGTGAAGGAAATAAATTTTTCTCCTTCCCTTTCTTTGTTAATCGAAATATTTTGTACCGTTTCACAAATGCAGATGCCGAATTTTGTATGTGTTGACTACTGTACATTATACAGAAGAAGAACAATAAGTTGTAGGTAACAAGAATCAGCATGGAAATAGTAAAACCGGGGGCGAGTGAGAAATGTTTTTAAGGGGTGACTATAACGTTTCGAGGACAGAAGGGAAGGACATTTCTTGTTCACTAGTAATGTCGACACGCAGTTTACTGCATGAAAAACTGTATAGAGATAGATGTATAGTTACGGTAGATGAGACAAGAAATGTACGACGAGTTTCGATGGGGAACCTTTGTAAAGCGGCCACTTTTAAAACCGAAAAAATTGAAGTTTTTAGAGTTTCATGCTAAAGTTATTCATTCCTTGCACTTTAATCTGACTTAATTTTTATTTATTAAACTAACCAAATGCACACATAATAATCATAATCGTATAGTTTATTAACACTCGGACATGTTTCGGTGCTGTAGCATCATCATCATCAGGGAGCTCACACCAAGTTCCTGAAAAACCAGCTAAAATATATTAAATTACATTAGTAATATTTGTATATACAGCGTGTCTCGCTACGTTCAGCCTGTAGAGTGATGGTCCATATAATTTCTTGTACATTAAAGTAATGTGTACACGTGCCTTCACGTCGGTATAAAGCAGCGTAATGTAACCCTCAGTTAGAACTCTGTTTTTCTTGATGTGTCCTAGCAAATGTTATCTGCAAATACAAACATCTATCGTGTGTCTGTCAATGTGTACATCAGTACATACATGACTCTCGCACACACCACAACAAAAACCGTAAAAGGAACTAGTCGACACTGGACAAACACACGATAAATGCCGGTATATGCAGGTGAAATTTGCTACGACACATTAAGAATAAAAGAATTTTAACTAAATGTTACATTCATCTGTTTTGTACTGATGTCAATACTACATCACGTGTACAAATTACTTTAATGTACAACAAATTATATAGACAATCACTCCACAGATTTAGACTAGCTAAGACACGCTGTACGTATATACATTATTAATGTAATTAGTGTAATGTAATCTGGGTGTTAAAAAACTTGGTGTGATCTCCCTGAGGATGGTGCTACAGCACCGAAACATGTCAAAGTGTTAAGAAATTATACGATTATGTATGTTACGTGTGCATTTGGTTGCCTTAATAAAAGAAAATTAGGTCATGTTGGGTGTGTATTAGCTGAATATTAAGAAAACAGGTTTTGCGGATGGAAAGTCAGTGAAATTGTCTTGTGGTCTTGTGCTGTGACGGAGTTGGGTTTAGATGTATTAAACATTACGGGTTTATTGGCAGAGGGTTAGTTAAGATGTTTCATTGAATTCTGCTTACTTTTCTTTGAAGTGATGAAAGTGTTGGTCAAGGTTTGCAGCCCTTCTCGTAAGACCACTGCACAGAATGCATCTAATGTTTGCACCAGGCGTGCAGTGCATATTATAGTTGTGTCGAATATTTCTAGATCTGTTGGCCTACTTAAACAACAAATTTTACATTTGTTCTGCGTGGGTTTGAAACTTTAAAGGAAGAACAGAAATGACAAGTGTGTGGAGGAACGTCTTTCTTCTTAATACTATGTGAATGCTACAGCTACATGTAGTAGCATATCTTTTTGTAAGCTCTTTGCTAATAAAGTGTGTGTGAATCAAGATGGCGTACCGTGGACAAACCCCCTACTAGCTACTACCGACATTTGGTGCCGAACTCCGGGATAACAGGGGATTTAGAAGCAGTGCACTTATTGCGAAAGTGAGTGCGAGTAATTTCATCCCACTGCACTCTGGAAGGAGGAAACATTTCACACGAAAAGGAAGGAATAAGACACGCCAACCAGAACGCCGGGAAATCGAGCCGCAAATATGCATTGCTTCAGCTTGACGATCGTCCGTCACATACGCAGCTAAGTAAAAGGAACCGACTTACTAACTTCAGTGGCTTACTAACGCCAAAACCCGACTGCTTATTACTATTTTTATTAAACTAAATCCTTTACTACGACGTAGTGAGAGTTACATTACTCGAAATCTTGTACGTATGCCGTTTGTTGTTGCAAATGGGGAACAAATTATGTCGCGAGCGCTCAGTCGATAGAGCAGCTACGTGCAATCCCACGGACACTTGCGCACTCTACCAGTCGGAGACCTTATTGCGAGTGCGCTGAACTCGTTGCCTGCTCACGCTACCACCCGAGTGTAAACTTACTACGATGACGGACGACCCAGCTGTAAACTGCACAATTTGAAGAGGAGGCGAGCCAGGGAAAGAGCAAAAGTGACGCGCTTTTCCACGTTCCTAGATGGGTTTCATGATTCCACGTCACTTGATGACTTTGAACACTACAGCAGGCGTTTGCAAGAGACTTTAGATAGCCTTATATCACTGGATGACGCTATTCACGAACTTTAATCCGTCGAATACAAGGAATATATAGAGATTTGTGAAGAATATGTCGACAAGACGAAACTGGCAATCCATAAGGATATTAGACGTATGGACAACGATCTGTCCGCTTCCACTGCACGATTGAGTATCCACAAGTCAACTCAGACAACTGCAACCGTCCCCATGTGCCCGGTCACACCTTCGGTGAAGCTTCCCGCAATCAACCTTGATCCCTTTGCAGGTAATGTGGAGACATTGTCTCGATTTTGGGAGCAGTTCCAATCCTCAATCGACGACGACGCTTCACTTTCAACTATCAACAAACAAGTTTTCCTCTTAGGGTACTTGGAGGGGAAACCAAAAATGTTGGTAGACGGAATAGCTGTGACTGCAGATGCATACGACGAGACCAAGAGAATTCTGCTCGCTAGATATGGAGACACGAACCGCATCATACAAGCCCACCTGGATTTTCTCGAGGGCTTACCTCCGTCAAAATCTGCCACGCCAGACGAATTGAACATCAATTTCTTCGAGTGTCATCGCCGCGTCCATGCGCTTCGGGCTTTGGGGGACGATGTTAACGGTTACGGCGGGTTGTTGATACCCAAGATACTGCGCGCCTTTCCGCCCGAAATTTGCCTGCGGTGGTCGCCCATATCAAAAGGCAGGGTCTCAGGAGACATTCTAAAACTAATGGAGTTCCTCGCCGAAGAAGTAGACGGTGTGCTCACCGCACAGAAAATAAGAGGAGACACACTTGATAATCCGAACCACATCATCTCAGCATCGGCGCTTCATGTCAACTCTAAACAGTCGAAATAAGGGCTAAAGGACAGACATACTGGGGACCCTTTCTGTGTGTTTTGTGAGTTAAAAGGTCACTGGGCTGAAGAATGCAAGGTAACGGAAATAAACGAACGCAGAGAGAAACTCAAATCAGCACATCGCTGCGTTATCTGCTTGAATCGCGGCCACAACGCAAGAGTCTCCAGCAAGAGGGGTAGAGCCTTATGTAGGAGACGCAAAGGAGCGCAACATAGATCTATATGTAATGAGGCCGTGGCCGCTACAACACCTATTAGAGAGACTGCACCAAATACCGACGCAAGATAGACGTCGTTTGTCCTGGCTTCACCTACTTGCAGACAGCACGCCTATGGGTCATGGGACACACAGGACTCAGCAAGCTCACGCGCTGTGTCTTGGACGGCTACAGTCAGTCAAACTTCATCGATAAGACTTTGATAGACGATCTGAAATTAGAGGTGATTGATTGTCGGGACTTGGTGGTAAGTGCATTCGAGTCACGGTCCATACCTATCACTGCCTTTGAGAATAATCACGCCGTATGCCGTCACCCCAGGGTCCCTCACAACAACACTATTATGGCGCAAACTCGCAAAATACAACTAGCCGACCCGAGAGAAGGAGAACGAGACCTACCCATCGAAGTCGTGATTGGAGGGGACCATTATTGGAGAATAGTAACGGACGCTTCTACAATGCGCCTATCCTCGTCACTGGTTTTGCTCCCTACGAAGTTCCGCTGGATTCTGACGAAATCGAACGAGCATTACTGCTAACCAGATGGTGGTTAATCACATAAATCTAGAGCATTCGGATAACGATCTGCGAATGTGCTGGGGCCTGGAAACTATCGGAATCACACCCTACCAAGAAAAGCCACTGACGACCGGAGACTCACAAATACCATAAGAATTCCGCGACTCGTACCTCATAGAAGACGGTCGCAGAGACGTACGTCTCCCGAAGAATATCTGCGAGCTGCCTCCGAATCGTGACACTGCAGAAAAGAGGTTCCGTACCCACCAGAAGCGACTACAGCAAAATGACGCTTTGCGGACGAACTACGAAGAGCAGATATTAAACCACGTAGTGAAGGAGCAGGTGGAACTAGCGCCAACTACGAAAAATTCGACTGAATTATTTTATCTGCCACACCATGTGGTCAAGAAAGAATGCCGCGGGAAAATCAAGTGGAGAATAGTCTTCGACGTGTCCTTCAGCGAAGACAACAACCCTTCTTTAAATGATGTATTGGAGATGGGTCCCAACATATTCCCTGAAGTGTTGACGATTCTACTACGTATTCGCGGACAACCTGTGGGAAATAAATGTCGACATCCAACAAGCTCTCCTCTAACTCTGGACCGGAAGGATAGAGACCCAACAAGGTTCGTTTGGTACAGGATCTCCCAATACGATAAAGGCAACCGCTACACCACAAATGAGATGGTAACCTAAAGGTTCACTTGTCTTCCCTTCGGTCTCACATGTAGCCGTTTCCTTCTCGACGCGACTCTGAGGGAACGTGCCAATATGTGTAGAGAAAGGTGTCCTATGGCAGCCCCCTGATAGCAGTATGTTTGTGGACGACTTCGCAGTCGGGGTTGAGGACGGAAATGGAGCAATCAGTTTTTATTACGTGCTCACTGCCTTGATGAAAACCATCAAAATCCCAATGGCTAAATGGGCCACCAGCTGCGAATAACTAAAAGAAATTTGGAAGGCGGAGGGTCAGGAGATTCAAAGGACGACGCAAGTCCTGAGCGTAGATTGGAATACAGAAACCGACACGCTCTCGGTGGATCCCAGGGACATCCTGGATACAACAACAGAAGGGCCCGCAACTAAGAGGCAACTGCTCCAAACTACTGCCCGGTTTTACGACCCCTTGGGCTTATTTTCGACTGTTTCCGCTATCGCGAAGATACTCTTCCAAGAAACCTGGTGTAGGGGCATGCAGTGGGAGGATATTCTGCCCCATATCGTTGGACCTCGCTGGCACGCATGGATAATTTAATTACCTCTTCTAGCGATCATCCACATTCCTCGTTGGATGGGAAATTCAAACGGTTACGACACTCAGATACATGTTTTCCGTGACGCGTCCGAAAGGGCTTATGGAGCGGTCTTGTACGTTCTATCATCTACACCAGATGGCATTATTGTCAGACTACGCTGCACTTAGAACAGATTTGCTGCAGTGAAGAAAATAACCCTTCCCTGTCTGGAGCTTCTCGCTGCGCTTGTAGGAGCGAGGATAATAGCAGTACTTCTGCCGAGAGACAGGCCTGGACTTCAGGGATGCAACGTTTCGCTTTAACGCCCCCTGCCAATTTACACCACTTCATAATTTGCACTTTCTCATTTTGGTTTAAAGCCTTTCGGCTGGCTGCGTTCTGTTACGCTAACCTCTTATTTCTGATGGGAATATCATTTTTTATTCGCGTCGGCTTTTTCGGCAACGCAGCTAGGGCGTAAAACAAGGGCTGGGTGTATAGTGGAAGTTAATGGCGGCTGTACATTATATGTAATGGCAGCCACGATAGTAATGAAGTCTGGGGGAGATCGAGGCATTTCACGTTATCGGGACAGTGCACTATACAGGCCGTTTCATAATGTACTACGGGATTACAAAAATTTATTATAGGAAGACCGTAGGACACGTATTTACGAAACCTGTACAGATAAAAGGAACAACACAAATTTTTTCTCCTAGTAAGTTGTTTTTCATCGTAGTTCACATTTCTGCCACTAGGCGATGCGATTGTATGTAGTGAGAAAATGACCGCTCCTGGGGAGAAGTCGTTTTGTGTGTTGGAATATTCCACGAGTAACCCTGTGGTTACTGTGCAACGTGCATTTCGTGTAAAGTTCCATTGCCACGTGACCTCGCAGACCTAAAGGCACGGATCATTGCAGCAGTGAAGAGTATCGATACACCCATGTTGACGCGTGTGTAGCAAGAACTTGAATGTCGTATCGATGTGTGCCGTGTCACCCGTGGTGCACACATCGAAAATTTCTATTTGTCAAAAAAAGTTTTCAGTTTTCCTTTGGCTGTGAGCAATTCCATTAAGGTGGGTCCTTTCGTTTTCCTGTTATAAATGTTTGTAATCACGGAGAACGTTATGAAACGCCCTGTATATACCGTTTTATATGTGCATATAAGGGGCGATTCAATACTTATGGACGATATTGCAGGAAATGATTTCCTAGGTGTCTGTGATCAAAAAAGATTCTACAAACGTGTGTCCGATTTTGAAAGGTTATGGAGGTATGGCCGCTTGAAACTTTAAATAATGGGGACAGATTATTAAAAATAAATGGAACAAAATAATAAATAAGCCTAATACCTAATAAATATAAAGTGTGAATTTAACTTAATTTCATGAATTTACCCTCATTTGACACTGACCTGATCTTTAAGCAGTTCGTCGTAAATGCTACCGCCGTCTGCAATTTAGCGCGCCGCTCGGCTGTGAACATCTCGCATAGCGAGATGCGGCTTCCGCTCCGCTGACTGTTCTGTTCCAGCTGGTTCAAGGTCGCGTAGTACGGTTCACAAGAGGGCGTTTGTATAACATCCAACTCCGTAGCCATTGAGAATAAAAAAAAAAGTAAATCAGTCCTATTACAGGCCCGAGGTGCCCAGAGGGTTCCAGGAAGTTAAGGTTCCCAGAATGGTGGTAAGGTTGTCAGCCTTACACACCGGCCATTTTTACCCCCAGGAAATACTCCTGGCACTCATTTCTGTTAGAGGCTGGGTCGACCCCAGTGCCATAGTGCGGTCGGAAGAATTATGTCAATAAAATATTCCAAAGACACCAGCTGGAATCGAACCAGCGACCTTCCGATTTGCAGCAGAGCGCCTTAACCACTGTGCTACCGCGGTCCCCGGCAATTGATAATAGGATAATATATATATTTATTGTATATACGCATATATATATTTATTTATTGTATATACGCATATATATATATATATATATATATATATATATATGACGTTTCGAACGTTGACTTTCTCTCACTTTGCCCGTAATCACGTAGAAGGAAGTGATGCGCATTATATAAAGTGGTTCCTCAACCCTAGGACTTCAACGCGAAAACAGAAACGTCGTATAGGCCTGCATTTTTATCAAGACAGTGAAAAAGACTGAAAGAAGCTTTCGCCACGAGGAAGTCAGAGCTTTGTCACATAGCTTTGGAATTACAGAATGAGACGTGACTGAATATTTATTCTGCCATGCGGTTGGTATAATATTTATGCAAACATGTTATAATATACCAAGAATTACTGAAACAGTATCGATCATAAAGTAAGATGAGTTTGAAATCAAGATAGATGTTAATGCTGTTTTGTGGCAGCAGTGACGTCAGTATCCAAACCACAAACCATCTGGAAAAAGTAAAATCTGACTGCTGAGTTGCGCTGTCTGTGAGCAGTTCTAGGTATCCGGCGCACAGCTGTGTAGAATCCTCGAAATGTTGCCCTGGAGATGTGTGTGAAACCAGCTTCTGAAGTCATTTTTTTCGGAGAACTGATACAGATTATCCCTGGAAGAAGACAAATGAGGCTGTGTATCCAAAACAGAATTGCAGGTAGGCTTGGCTGTGACCAGTCATATTCAAGATCGATATTTCCATTCTTTTCTCTCCCTTCCCTCCGTTCACTCCTCTTCGGTGTTTTGGTTTTCTAAATTTATTTTTCAGTCTTTTTCCTTCTGCTTTATTTTATCTTTTTCCTTCTTCTTTTATATTCGTTTTTTTTTTTAAGAAGAGGCTGTATGCTTCATGAAAGATTACCATATCACGAAACTTGCGGGATGGAGAAGTGGGGAAAGACAAAGTAAAAGGAAGGGACAGAGTATGAGGCTAGTACCTGTTTTATGGCATGAGATTGTCAGTGAGCCGGCAAAGCCACTCTAATGTAAGTGACAAATGCTTTCGTGCAGGTAGTAGCTGCTCAGTATTTGCCCTCGCCCGGCGAGTACCCCACCCCATCCTGCCTGCATTCATGAATGTCTAAAAATGTTATTACTGCGGTTACGGTCCAGTTCTGGCATCTTGAAACCTACGACTGAGGAAGTGGAGAAAGACAAAGGAAACGGAGGCGTAGGGTATGAGGCTAGTACCTGTTTTATTGCACGTGAGGTGTCAGTGAAAAATACCAGACCCAAATATATCAGCCGCTAGAACATTGGGAGCTGGCACAGTCACTCTGTTGTAAGTGATAAATGTTTTGCTGAATCATATTCCCTGCTAGGCGAATACCCACCGAGGGTACGTTCCTTAAACACCTCCTAAGTCTCTAGTTACGAGAACTGAACTGCACAAAGATCTTTTTTTTTTTACAGTACTTGTTTATGCCATTTTATTTTACAAGCAAACGCTCTCTCTTTCTCTCTCTTCTCTCTTTCACTGTCTGTGTGGTATCTCACAGTTTAAACTACCGTAAGATGTTCAAATATTGGCGACGTTGATGAGTTCTCTTAGAGCATCCAGCTTTCGAATCCAAACTCGTGAACACTGTAATTCGTCTCTATGTCAGTACACATAAAATATTGATATTTTGTGAAATTTCATTCCACCTATAAGTTGTCGATGGTGGACACAGTATTACGGTTAATGTCATGTCACTCGTTACGCTCGGAATGAAATGAGCATGTAATGTTAACATGCATACAGCCAACAGGTGATGGGTGTGGCATGGTGTTGATAATTACAGTGCCTGCGTTTCAGAGCCTGAGACTTGTTCATACAGTGCCTACGAATGTATTAATGTAGCCCATACGTCAAGGTCATATTTTCCTTGGTATACGCTGTCATTTATGAGTGGTAAGTACTGTCGCCTCGTATTCGAGAGGTCACGGATTCGAATACCGGCTCACGGATGGACAGCCGTCATTCAGATAGTTCTTGGTTACTGTCATTCCCCCCGAGGCATATTTTGAGGTGATATTCTACACAGTTTCTTCTCGCATCCTTTTAAAATTACCGTTCACAGATAAGCCTATCATTACAAACTTCATAACGTATTCAATTGAAAAGGAGTCGCGAAGTATGTTAGGAATAATTAGTGTACAGTACTAAGGTGCGTTTCTTCGGTAAGAAAGAGAGAACTTGTCATGACAGCACCATGACGTTCCATTTGTCTCTTTTAAATGCATGCACGTACCTAGAGACATGCTCTTTCCCAAACCTTCTGCATGCAACCAACACACGACATATGGTCTTTCCCAAACCTTCTGCATGCAACCAACACACGACATGTGGCAAACCCTTCAACTTGAACGGAGGAATGATGAAGTCACTGGCGGATGGTATTGCATAACGGGGAACTTAGTGGTTTGTCCATACGGGTGACATTCTATATTCAGAAGCACGACAGTTTTGCCTCACAGAAAACGCTCGTCTGCCGCACATTTCGTGAGAGCAGTCTTGCCCAGGGAAACTAAAAAGGTGATGAGCTGTGCAGTTAGTCTAATATTGTACTGTTGATCACTGCCGTTAACACACCCCTGTGGCGTTATCTCCGGAGCATTTTCACTAAGCACTGCGGCCCGATGTAGCCTAATTCTGATTTCTCGGAAGAGTATGCTGGAAGGTTAATATTTCAAATTTCGGTGTTGTGTGCGTATACATTATATACTGTTCACACCGGAACGTGCATTATAATCGAGCTACATAATCTGTACAGTTTACAGAAGACCGACTTACATTGAGTAGTTGAGTTACACAGTTCTGGATTTCTACTGTTACTGGTAAACAAGGCTGAAATTCCAATTTGGGTTGCACTGGGGGAAACAAGATATTTAATCAGGTTTGCCAGAACACATGGCACTATAGCTGACCTTGAGGGAACTTGTTATTACGTCATTTGGAAGCAGGAAAGAGACTGAAGCCATTGGATTTGTACAGGGAAATAAAAATTCTGTGTGTGTGTGTGTGTGGTGGGGGGGGGGGGGTTGCACCATTGAACGGCTCCCGGAAAACTGAATCTCTTGTGTCCGGGCATCCTTCCCTGCTTAAAAC
>Ga0131853_10005460_pt1 | contig 22923 bp, 12 predicted proteins | sample TergutLab28metaG_FD_92764 | JGI IMG/M metagenome (GOLD analysis project Ga0131853, IMG submission 92764) | Labiotermes labralis P1 segment gut microbial communities from Petit-Saut dam, French Guiana - Lab288 P1 (version 2) (version 2) | ecosystem: Host-associated > Arthropoda: Insects >...
AGAGGCTGTATAATACAATTTTGACCTCCTGATGATGAGTACATGGTGCTCGAAACATGTAGAGACATGAACTATACTTATTTTAAAACAAACATTTTTTACATCAAGTTGGTTAATTACTAAAATAAATATACTGAGATGCACGTTCAGCAAAACATAAAAAATTTCTAATGCTTGTTCAATAATTTAAGCTCTTCGTAATTTCGAGTATTATTGCAGCTGATTTACATTTATGGTTTAGGGGGATTTTTTCTACGCGACTTTAGCCCTCGGAGACAATAGATACGAGTTTCCTTGGACCATTGGGAACCTCATTACAAGCTACGCGGCGTAACATCTCAAAAGACGGGTATACTCAGTTACACAGCTCTGAAAACTTCACACCTCGCATTTTTTTAAAATTATTTTCAGGTGTTCGGGAGTGCTCCAAAGTGTCCTGCTTTTTCCGATAGAACCGGTGCTTCGATAACAAAATCTTGGTAATTAACCAACTTAATGCACAAATTCTTGTTTTATGATAAAACTTATTATATGCCTCTACATGTTTCAAGCACTATGTGCTTATCATCAGGAGGTCAAAATTGTATTATACAGCACCTGGTATCGTCACACCTGTAGCTGGCCGTTCCGTGCATGGTCAGCAAAACGTCAAATTTTGCATAATAAAAGTTTGTGAAATTATAGTTGTACAAAATAATATTAATTGTATTTCACGATTTGAAAAATTGTAGCTTTAGTTGGGGGGGGGGGACGTGCACTCTTTCTTTGCAATCAGTGGGATTTCCAACCCTTAGCCAATCACGTGACGCCGTATCTCCTGTCTTGATTGGGGGCAAGAGGTGGGCAGAATTCAATTTGCTTCCGGGAATGTCTAACTGCTTCCTGGGAACTTCAAATACGAACGATACGTAATCAATCACACTGGAGTTTAAAAGCGACTTCTGCGTAGATTTAAAGTGATTTCTTTGTGTTAGAATGAAGAGTCTTCCGGCATTGTTTGATCAGTGCCACGAGCGATGTAATGGGGCTGAACGGACAGAAAAAAACCTGTTGTGTTTTAGTCGTATGTAAAGTCTCTGTGTAAATTATCGATTTGGAGAGGTTATGTAAAGACATGTTTTAAGTGTGTCACAGTTGCTGAAAGTTGTTTCTTTTTTTTCCCTTGTTATAGCTGTTTTTTTTTGTTGCAATAAAATTTGTCCATTTATACAGAAAAGTAATTTAGGAAGTTAAGTATTGTTTATAGATAGTTTGACGTCGATGTCAAGGAGAGGATTTTAAAACCTGAGTGCAAGGAACCACCTCAACATTGAAGTGAAATAGCATGTTATTTAAACCACGTGCCTGTAGACACTAAACAATACTCAAACTCTGCTTTCACACTAAAACACTAATCAGCAGTAGGTTCAAACCACTGAGAATTTTAACAAATTATTTATATTTTTGTCCTACAAAACTAATACATAAATATTAATATGAATAACCATCGACTTAGCATGGATAATTGATGTGATATTTGATGTATTGTGATGGTCCGAAATGTGTCGTTTTATAATAAAATTATATTAATTCCAGAATGAATACATTTGTAACAGTTTATTAATAGCTTTCAACTTGCCCTAACAAAATGTTCATTTTTAACGAATCATTTTACCACTTCGTATAGGATGTAGCAAGAGCTTCTATTCATGTTTAGTCATGCTGTTTGACGCTGAAGATTGTGTTTTCGACCTTTTCGTTACCTGCGGTGTAATTGACACCTGTTCAGGAACTGTGTGTTGAATCTTCCAAATTGAATGTTTTTCAGACCAATGACAAGCTCTTTTATTACGTACAGCCTGAATGTGTCCACAAAACCTAAACGGCGCTTAGTGTAGTGTGGAATGATGAAAACTTTCAAATATCAGTACGTATTCATCGTAGTTCTAATGCATGTACGTTACTTAAATTTCGTTTAACAGTTGGAATAAGAGTTGAAAGTCACATTCCGTCTATAATTGCGGTTACCACAAGCACCCATATGTACGAGGGTCGGCCAGAAAATATATTTACGAAACCTATAATTTGGTAATTGAAGATCCAAACATTATTTTGTTTTTATCAGGAGAATTAGTGGCCGAGCGATTATTATCTGTTTCTAGCGCTTAGGCTAATTTTGAAGGTCACAAATTGAAAGATGATTGCGAGATGGAACGAGTTTTGACATAATGGCTTATAACAGAGGAAATGGGTTTATGTCAACGATGAATAGGAAAGCTGTTCCCACGATATGAAAAATGTGTCCAGTGTGGAAAAGTGGTGTGCTGGCAGTGCAGTTAAATACGAACTGTTCTTAGTCGATATGAAAATAAAAAACCGAGAATACCTGAATTAGAAGCTTACTTACTGGCCGGCATGTTGTAGTTCCTGAGGGACACATCGATATTAATATTGCCCTAATATTTACGTTGGGCACTTGATAATTTCTGGAAAGACTTCTCTCAAGAGTGTGAACAAGAGTAAAGATAATTGGCTAGACTACATTTGGTGCAAATAATTATGGCTGTGCCGTTTTTGCCTGTCTCATGTGGGCGTTATTTGCTTTTTGTCGTCTAAAGTACATAATATTTTAAAACACAACACGGCAAGTTCCGTCAAATTTAATCTTGTCCTACAGCATTATGTACGCAAAATGATTGATTATATCTTGAAAGTCGCAAGTTTTTCGTCATTTCTAGTCTCTAAATACCTTGTAGCCTTAAGTAACGTCGCCCTGCAAGTTGAAACACAAACTCTAAAAGGTAAAGGTAAAGGTAAAATTCACCCTAGAACAGGCCACGAAGGCCCATAGGGGGAATAGAGGTATAGCTCTACTCTTTCTTTAACCTCGGCGCTAGTTTGGGTGGGTGGTCAACACCACGCCCCGGCCGTTTTACCGCCGGGAAAGACCCGATACCCATTGTATAGGAGGCTGGGTCTGGACGGGTGCGGAAGATATCGTCCCCCACACGGGGATTCGATCCCCGTACCGTCCAGCTCGTAGCGAGTCGCTCTAACCTACTAGTAATTTGGTAGATGATGCACTCGGCAGCCGAACCTTTCATTTTCACCACGGACCTTTATCTTTCTAATATTCATTTTACATGTTTTTTGATTGTACATCCCAGCTGCCTGAATTATCTGATATTGCATGATGATCATAACTGTCATTTACCAGTATAAGCAGTGTTGGACAGTGTTCCGACATGAGTGTCCAGCTCATACGTGGACCTTTTATATTCTGTGTGTTCTTTCGCTGCTTCTGCTGGCGTCGCCTTCTGCTGCAGATTGGCGATACTCGTATATTTTCGCAAATCTGCTTTCATAGGTTTTGTTCAGGTAGTTTCACATTTAATTATTTTTCTGGGGTCTGAGGTGTATGGTACATGTGTGTCATCCCTAATTACTTTGTTTTTGACAGTATGTGCTGCCCTGTTTCTTATTAAAGTCGATCGAAACCTTACGAGTGTTTAAAGGTTTCAATTAACTTTTCCTCTTTAATTACGATCTAACCATCTGATTCTTGGTAGGAACTGGGGTACAGTTATTAGTGTGTAACGTGTTCTGTTTTCTTGCTTAATCACCCAACACTACTTGAAGATCCTGTGTGATGATTAGACTAAAATATTTTACAGAATATCTAATGCAATTTACTATTTTGGATGTACTTTTATCGTATTAAGGTCACCAACACATTGTGGTCACTAATATGACCATCTACAGGGCGATTTCTTTGAGAAAAATAATACTGTTTGAATTCGAATGTGTGCATATCTTTTCGCAGTGTTAAAAAGATATAATTTCTGGTTAAAATACAATCTTAATAATAAAATATGGACGATTATAAAAACATCGAAAGCTAAAATTTTGTAGTGTGTGTATAGTGATGTATACAGCAGGTACCTGTGCTGAATTATAATCCTGTAATAAAAACCTTATACCTAATCTATGTCAGTACATTGTTATCTACTGAATAAATGGAATTGGTGAGAAATGTGAAACGGTATTTGATGAGGGTGGGTACTGTACCGGAGTGTTGGGCGATGTGTAGTCTGGGTGGTGAACATGAAACAGTAAAAGTACATACATACATGCATACACACAATTAAAGTGCACTTTTTAGTCATTAATGCGCTCTATGCACCTAATTAGTGCACGGAATGTGGAACATAGCTGTGTGGTGTATGCAAAGGAATTTGCTTAATTTAATTGTAACAACTTATTTTGCGAATTTGCTAAGCACAGTGATTAGGACTTGAATTCCCACCTCACAGAGAAAGAATGAGAATGAGAAAGAAAATTACATTTTTGGAATCACACAAAATTTACGTTTGTTTGCCTAATAAGTTTCTTAACGATGCAGCAAATCGTGCATATAATAACTGCCGAGCTCAAGTCTGTTAACAGTACGTTGACAGCACCAAACTCTTGTTCAGTAATTATGTGATGTAACATTAGCGTGTAAGCGGTCGAAATGCAAGGATTCTTATGTCCTTTCGTGACTTAACCTGGATACTGACATTAATAAGCGGCCGGAATGGTCCAGTAGGTATATCGACTCGCTTCGGGCTGGACGGTCCCGGCATCGTATATCGGCGGGGGCGTGTTTTTCCATGCATATCCAAACCGACGCCTAGGCCCACTCAGCTTCCTGTACAATGCGTGACGGGTTTTTCCTGGGGGGTAAAACGGCCGGAGCGTGGTGCTGACCGTCCTCTTCTTCTAGCGCCGGATTGAGAATGTGTGTGCCTGCATAGACATTCATGGGGTGGCCTTTATCTTTACGAAGATCTATTATTAAAATAAAAATTCACTTAATTTGTGTGCTTGTATTTGCACTCTGTTGTTATTGGGCTTAGGATAATTTATACATAAATTTAACTGTACTGTACATGAAAGAGAAAGTAAAATGTTGAACTTCAAACCAGCACGCGGATACTGGTATAATCTAACCCAGTTAGATGGTGCTGTTGCCATGACACTACATGTAATGTGTTACAACGACAAGCTCCATTAGGTGCTCTCCCCTCTCGCACAGGCTGCATGAATTTCAATGTGGCCCTGCGGAAGGGAAGAGGAATCCCTGTCCCAAGTCAAATTTTGTACCATCTAGTATACAGATGTATTAGGAGGATAAACTGAGGATGTATAAAAATCCAATGGAGAGTAAATGTTTGGAATTAATACAGAAATAATAAGAGAGGAGCGGAAACTGTATTTTGAGAAACTTCTTAAATTGCGCCCTTTACCAAATATTTCTGACGTGATCAAAAGGTGAAGTGGGCAGAGCATGCAGCATGCGTGGGGATAGGAACAGAAACGTGTACAGAGTTTTGATTATAAAACTTGAATGGAAGGATTCTTCTTGGAGACATTCTCATAGAGAAGAGACAAATGAATAGTTTATGTTAAGGAAGTAGATTTTGAGGATGTTATATTTAACATGCTTATCCTTGTGTCCCGTTAACATAAGAAACTTTTCCCATAAAATGTGGGGTATTTCCTGACCGTCTAATCGAATATCAACGTCAAGTTTTGTTCTGTTCATTTGTTCTTTTATGTGCAAATGTTAGAAGTTGCGGAGAAAATGAGATGTCAGATTTTATTGATACCTTGCAAGGAGTTGTTTGTAATACACTTCAAGTGTGTAGATGTATTGCAAACGGTTGTATTTAACGCATATATGTGTCAATATTATATTGCAAGCAGTTGTCTGTAATCCACTTCAAGTGTATTGATATATTGCAAGCAGTTGCCTGTAACCCATTTCAAGTGTATTGATGTATTGAAAGCAATTGTCTGTAACCTACTTCAAGTTTACTTGTACTGCGAACAGGTATATCTAACCCACTTCAAGTTTATTGATATATCGCAAGCAGATGACTCTAACCCACTTCAAGTTTTTTGGTGTATTTCAAGCATTAGCCTCTGATCCAGATCCAATGTACCAATATAGGGCAAGCAATTGTCGCTTGCCGTCTGTAGTGTTAAACTTTCTCATTACTTCAGAGCAGATCTAGGTCTGATAGTGATAAAGAGTGGCTGTTGTACAGTGGAGGAAGGAATGGAGATGGAGATGCCGAGTGAATACGGCGTGGTCTTAACGACCTACTCCCGTTTTCAGACAAAGTACTGTGACTCTCAAAGCTGCACGTGTCCTCGCCAATCCGCTTTCATCCCTCCGTTTCTTCTATTTCTTCCGACTTCGTTTCTTTTTCCTGTTATGTACGATAAAGATACTCTACTGCTGTAGCTCATAGTGTACCCTTTGAAAGACGAAAAATTGGGGATATATTTGTGTCTGTAGAAGGATTTGTAAGGAGTTTTATATAATGTGCAAGGGAGTTACCACAAAATCCAACCAACTTTATTATGCACAGAAGGAGCGGCATACCCGTGATCTGGAATACGGCGTTACCAGACTATAAAATGTGAGAATTCTTGATTATCGCCTGTAGTGCTGTCAAACCGAAAGTAGATGGTGATAAGGGCAGTTAGGAAATGCGCTAATGCTAACATAAATGCGACACTGAACGGTAGGAATAACTACAAATGTACAGCGTACACTTACACTCGAAGTGAGAAGCCTGAGATTTTCACAGCGGTGAATTTGGAGTAGTCCCCAGCGTCTAGAAATATTCCAGTGCCTTTATCTTTCGGGTCACGTACGTCAATAACTGCTTGCACCTGAAGATGCAAGCATTACGACCTTTCGAAACACCGGCAGTGTTTCGCCCATCCACCTTACGTCAATCAAAGGAACAGCGTTGGAAATATATCGCTCTTGGCGCAACATAAGCCGATTATGGTTGCCTAGTAACAAGACGCAGAATACATTGTGCTTCTGAGTGGATGGCAGTACTGTGAGTAGCTTAGAGGCTGTGGGGACTGAGGAGTGGGAAGGACGACCTAAAAATCGGGCTGCGATTCCTGGCGGTTTGTGAGGGTTTTATTCTCTTCGGTTCCGTGCCAAAGCCGGAACTTGGGCCTACCCAGACTCCCGTCAAAAGGATTTAGGGGACTCTTTCTCCAGAGGATTCAACTGGCCACTGACGTCCCTCTGGGTCCGAAAGCTAAGCTGTGCCTCCCTCATTCATGGTACTCTTCTTGTTTGATTAAACATAAGGCACCTCGACCCTTTTTTTTGGTAATGCTTTGCATTAAAGTCACTGATGAACTCTTTCGACAGTTTGGTAATATATTGCATTCATGAGAAGACAGGAAATATAAGTACAACGTAACAGTGTGGCGCCTTCGGATCTTTGCTTCGTGAAACCATAGCCCTTTTGAAATACTGTGCCCACTCATTCTGTTATTGTTAAAAATTTTGCACATATTAAAGGATTTTGGTACTGTTATTATATTTCTCTGATGAAGTTATTACTTGTGTGTGCTTTAGTGATGTCTAGGTTTAATCGGTCATAAAAAACCTCAAATTTTCAGTCAGGCGAAATATTTTGTATTAGCTGAATTGGAAACTATATTTATTACGCATTTTAGGTACATTATTTATTTATAAAATTTAATATTCCTAGACGTAATTAATTAATTAATTAATTAATACTGAATATTATGATAACAAGTTTCTCTTTTCCTTAATTATGCTACATGGAAATCGCATGAAAAAGGCAACAATAGTAACCCCATTAAAAATAGTAGTCATAAATTGGTCTTCATGTAGTGTTCTTGTTATTTTTGTCCATTTTAACGGAACCTGAATTTTCTGGAAAGATTTTCATTCCGCCCAATACAAAATTTCACAAAAATCACGCCCCTTCCCCAAAGGATCCGAATAGTTCCATTTTGACGGACAGACGGATGAACGGACACAAGACGCAGCTATAGTCATATTTCGAAACTTGGGGAATGCGAGCAAAGCAGTTAGTCTGTTTTCACGCTGAAGCTACTGTGAAATTTTAATTAAAGGCATTTAAATCTGGTACTGTACATGTTTACCGCTTTATGTTTTGTTGACCGTGCATCTCGATATGTTCATTTACAGAAAAACCAACTTGATGCACAATTTATCTCGGTATATTTCGTCAAAAGCCTCTCCATGTTTCGGGCGTATCTGTAGCCCATCATCAGGAGGTACACTCTATGGGTACAACAATTGGTATTTATTTTTCTTTTTAGATGACTGTCTGTTGTCCTGCCTGGGCCAACCCAGAAAGGACAACAGACGAAATACACTGAAGATAAATTGTGCATCAAGTTGGTTTTTCTTTCAATGAATATTTACCGTTCCTTGATACCGCTACGAATCTGTAAGTTTCTAAATTGATTCCTGCATTCTCTGTCATAATCATCTGAATATCCGTGTCGAACTTTGCTGGATTATCTTTGCCACGTATTGCCAAATTATAAACTCAAATCTAAACGTGTAATTACGGTTGGTATTCCCAATGCAAAACCCACGTTCTTAATCTTCCCCTTCATTGAACTGTAATTAGCCTGTTAAAGCTTCACATCGTTTGGCCGGATAGTCAGTAGTCAGTGACATGCTAGTAATTACGTAATTAGTGTTGCAGCGCAAGAAACATGACAACAGCCTCGTCTCACATTCCGACTGCGGCGACATTAACTTCTCATAGCTAAATATTATTATTGTAATCGTATGCTTATTGGACCGTGCATCATTGTTATAGTTGAAGAATAAAAGACCAACTTGATGTCACTTGATATTTTATTTCACTTCTTATGTACTCAACATGTTTCGGACATTAATATATCTTACGGCTGTGCTGTTGAATTACCACATCGGTCGTTTTGTTCTCGGTTCGTTGTGTGTTGGAGATTTGGTGCGGCTGGGTTTGGGTGGTGTCCGTGTTGCAGTATGAAGTCTGCAACACGGACACCACCCAAAACAACCGATGTGGTAATTCAACGGCACAGTCGCAAGATCCTGATGATGGATATATTAATGTCCGAAACATGTTGAATACATAAGAAGTGAAATAAAATAGCAAGTGACATCAAGTTGGTCTTTTATTCTTCAACTATTATTATTGCACTTAAATTGTAGGTTTTGGTGCTTGTTTCAGAGCTTCTGTTTATTTTGTCACTTTTCATTTTCGATATTAAGTGAAGAATTTTATTGAGGAAGACCAAAAGTGACCGGCGGTTTATTTACCACGCTTCGAGATCACTGAAATTACTGAAGTTGAGACTTATTAAATTCAACACTTGAAGACGTACAGAAACTTTGTGGTTTTCATTCACTTTAATGCCAGTTTCCTGTCACATTTATCCCGTAATGCGAATAAGGAGCATAAGGTGGCTACGGAATTCATCACTCTGCTGTGCTATCATTTTATTGTGTTAATGTGTCTTTTATTGGTTTTCCAATTTAATGTCACCAGAAATCTGCGTAGGTGTCGAAACATGCGTTTATACTTTTAATATCTACAGTTATTCGTGCTGAGCTTTATCACCACTCATGTGTCACATTGTGGAGTTCCCGGTTCCTGTTCTGGAGCAGAATACGGTTACCTCTGACTTTTCGTTGTTGTCCTTCGTCTGCCCAAGAAATAAGAAATAGTACAGAAGTACGGTCGATTTCATTCATGTCCTTCGGAATTCATCATTCGCTGTCCTCATCTTGCACGCTTTATATGATGTAAGCTGGTGAGAACTTAACTTCAAGTAAAATAACGTGCAGAGGAAAAAAAGGACGAAAAGTAATCTGACCATGTGGTAGGCGAAACACATCACACAGGGATCCACTGTAGGCAAAATTCTGCATATTTACTGCGTCATGAGAAGCGGATGATTCTTTGACACAGTTTCGGGGAAATATTTTTTACATTTAAGATGAACATTTTTTTTTTTCAGTCAATCAATTGTAAATTTACCGTACAAACACTTTTTTTCAGAAAAGATTTTCGACGTATTAAAGAAAAAAAGATTGTGAATTAGTGGTGTCGGCATTGTTTCAGCGAACGGCTTGTAAACTGAATATACCTATACTGTTCCAGAAAGGTTTGTACAGAGATGATACCGATATTGTTCCAGAAAGGCTGGAGGACAAGCGATATTAACGTTGCTTCAATGTGTGGCCTGTCAGTACAAGATATCCATATCTTTTCAGTGAAGGTTTTGTGAACTGACGTTGCGGACAGTGTTTCAGTAAAATGCTGGTGTAATTTTGAACACTTCTGCAGTAATAAATAAGTACTTTACTGGAGACAACTCAAAACACTCAACCGTATACACTAGTACAACGTTTTGGAAGCTGATGTTCACGGATGAGAGCGATGTTCTGTAGATACTCTGCTGTCTTCCAACTGCTGAAGGAAGACGTTACTTCAAATGTGTGTGATCATGTAATAGACATCAGAAGCAAAACATATTAAACCAATCACAGAACTGCAGTGGGCAATCCCGTAATATTCTTAGGAGATACGTTTGATGCAGGTGTTAAATATGGTGGGTCTGCGAACAGTGCCTGACGGCCATCGTGCATGACATTTATCCGATCTGACCCGTTCAGACCAGACCACATGAAATGTTTAACTGACTGTCCCAATGTTTTCTTCTCCTCCTTCAACCCGCTGTCCCAATATTCTCTTCTCTTTCTTCTACATTTCGCTGTCGAGTATACATATTTCGCCATTTCATAATCACGTATCAATAATTTAAACCCTATTGGTAACTAGAGTGACACTCTGCAAAACAGCTGTTAATTTTTCCCGTAGAGTATTTCATTACGGTTTGCTGTTTCAGTCAACACGGCTTATTTTCCTAAATGATATTAACCGCCTGGTTTTGGCAATGGAGACGGAGTTTATTCTTTGTGAACTAGGAACCTGCTTCTGTACACAGTCTGAAAGTATGAAGATATGCTGTTATCTTCGCAAGGGTGTTTTAAGTCTTAAACGTCTAATTCTTTCCTAATTAATTTCGTTCGTTACATCAGCTCTCAGATCGGTAACAAAGTTCATAATGCCTGAAACCTGTTTTATTGTCTTTGCCTTGTGATTCAAGATCGGTTTTCCTGTCATTTGTGCTTATTAAAATAGCAATGTGTTTTCATTCGCCTGTCTTAGCCGCTGACTTGTCTTTCCGCCCTCTCTCATTTCTCTCTGCCTGTCTTTCTTTCTGTCTGTCCGTAATTTAGAATGTGTAGACGAAATACTAGTGCATGTGCATGTAAAATTATAAAGGTAAAAACTAACTGTACAGAATATTCAGATCAGACTTGTGACGGAAGGAATGTGATTGGAATGACAGGTTACTCTGAACTTTATTGGACTGATTTATCAGGGGACGAAAAGAAACACACTACTTTATGCAGACGATCAAGTCATAATATCTAATTCAGAGGACGATTTATGGAGAGGAGTAATCAAATTACAATACATAGCAAAAAATATTGTAATGGAAATATCAGCAAAAAAATCTCAGACGATGGCATTTTTAGGGCAAGACCCAGTAAGGTGTAAAATCGTTGTAGATAACAAATGTTTATAACAAGTAAAGAATTTTATATATCTCGATCGTGAAATTTATTATAAAGATGAAAAGGATATTCAATAAAAAACTAGCAAAATTTACTAAAAAAACTGGGAATTCACACTTTTAAACTAACTTTTGTCCAGAAATTTTCAAGAAAAAAAGAATACCATGCACTGGTTCTCACCATTCTTTTATATGGAGGCGAAACTTAAACCCTTAGAAAGAAGGATAAAAAATTGACATCATTCGGAATGAAATTTCTTAGAAGAACAGCCAGGTACAACATTTTTGACCACAAAAGGAATGAAAGAATTTTGGAAGAGGTGAAAGTAGGACCAACTGACGAGTAACTAAGAAGATACAAATCGAACTGGCTACGACGTTTAACAAGAAACAGAAACAAAAATATGCCAAAAATAATTCTGAATTATGGACCGAGTGGACGAAAACGACTTTGGAGAACTTTGAAGAGACTATTAGTCAAGGCCGAAACAGGTCTGTCAAGGCAGAACTGGTGACGGATGGTGATGATGATGATGATGATGATGATGTAACAGAGATCATAAAATGATTAATTCTGTAATAAAGAATTTTCTCAGCACCTGAATTAGAACCCTTTCTGCCATGTGCAGTCTAGACCATCTTCATGTATTCCGCTCACTAAGGAGTCTTTCTATTTAGCAAATGCTTATTCCAGTGCTTGACTCGCAGCCGCTCTCAGCTGAAGCAAATAAGCCTATATCAGATAATAAATTACGCAGTGTAAAGCGTTATATGAGTGCTACGTGAAGGTAACAAAGGGCAACACTGCCTACGAGTGCCCTTACTTTGAATATAAAATCTCTTATTTTGAAAGTGTTCCAGTTACGTTTTCCACTCATCTCCCCTCAGAAAAACGCAACCCTAACAATGCTGTTCTCTGTACTCACCCCTCCCAATTCACCCTTCATCAACCATAACAATGTAACTACCTTGCAGGAACAATCTCTCACCGGCAAGTGAGTTTCATCTCACCGTCTCTCCCTTCGGCAACATCCATCCTGGTAATTGGACATGATTACTACAGAAGAATGGTCCGTGGGATAAAGTGGGGTCTGAAGTCCGTCCTCACCCCTAAAATCCTGCCCCTTTTATCCACCCACCTTTCAATCATCTCTGATGTGGGGGGTTCTGAAACAAAGGCCAGCGAGCGATGAAAGGGGGCGGCATGAGACAAGAGTTGAAGGATAGTTGCGTGGAGTGAGCGAGTGCGAGAGAGACAGAGAGACAGATAGACGGAGTGAGTTTATGAAAATGTTAAAAGGAGCGTTGAAACTGAGAATGGACGTCGGTTTAGATCCTTGAATGAAATTCTACTGCCTGCCTTCTTTGATCTGAATTATAGCAGGTACCAATTTAACTGTCTCTAGCTGCTAGATGGACAAGTAATACTGGCCCAGCTGGAGTCAATCAGTAGTCATAGGTGTCGTGTTAGATTAGGGTAGACCACGTTTTTGCAATACTGCATGCAGGCAAGTAACAGAGAACGTGCAGTGCTCCATCACCACATGGTCCTTATTAAATCAGATCATCTGACGCTACTGTACGATAGCCCATTAGCTGCCTGTAATAATATCACACTTCGCTCACGTCTTCAAGTGATCTTTTGGTCTGCTGTGATGTACAGGCTCTTAAATTTTAGAGACAGTAATAAAAATAAGATGTGCTTTGTGGTTTTTATTATTGTTGACTTTGATAAAGTAGCAGAAATGGAAGACAATTTGGATCTTGAAGGCGGCTGATTTCTACTGTTGCTTTGTGTTAAGAAAAGCTCAAATTTCGAATAGCTCCAGTCATTTTCTGTAGAACTGTGATGGTATTCTATATCAGATATCGGGGTATTATAACTGATGCAGATCGTGATACAGTCGTCCTGTAATAAAAGCATTTAATCTGTACAAATGAAGAGTAATTAATGAGAGCCAGGCAAAGGGATTTGCTAAAGGTTGTCGTCTTTTGTATTTTTTGTAGGCTATAATGTATAGAAAATATTAGAAAATCATTGGACTAAAGACAATTGCAATTTCAAGAGTGATCTGCAACTTTGCAGTCAAGATTTGCAGTGAAATGCATACAGAATCCGTGCCATACGAACCGCCTCTTTTGATTAAAGAAACACAAGACTTAGTTCGCCTAGCCCAGGGGCTTTCCATTCGTCAAGATGAATTCTGCTCCATTTAATTACCGACATACTTCGTTTATCAGCAATCTGTTTTAGAGATTTGTGTCTTATGTTTTACTGTAGTAAATGAGATCTACGGCTTGCATAAGGGAGGGAGAAATAGCTACAGCTTAGATGTAACTCGGCTCTTTTCAGGCACCGCTTCATACATTTGTACGTGTGGAAGAATGCAATGAAAAATTGATAGAAATGAAGTAGCTTATTTTGTATTTCACGAGCTTTAAACTGTGTTAACGATTATAATACTTTAACAACCAAACAGTCTTCAGTCATGCGCATGATAACGCTTTGCTTTACGTAACAACTTGATACGGAGCTAAAGGACGTACACGGTACTTCAGTTTACATTTACTTTCTTACTTTCAGAGGGTAAGAACATAGTAACATTCTACAAGTAGAGCACTTCAGTGTATGCTATAAATTAGAGGAATCAATTATCCAAATGTATTTTTTTAAACCAAAGCTTATGCACGTGTGCAAATGGAAATATATAAATGCATTCTTGTGCATATACACACGCGTGAAAATACGTGCTTTGGGAAAGATAAACCCTGCTTTACTCACACATAAAAGTAATTAAAGGGAAAAGGTTTGCGTCGGAATACATTATTTGTGCTTCAATAATTGTTCAGTTTTGTATCCTCATAAGGCAGGTATGGTCATATACCATGCTTTAAGCTTCTGCAGGAAAATAAATGGGAAATTAAGGCCTCTGCTTCTAGGTAATAAGTCCTAGTGCCGAATCCGATAATTGCTCAACACCCAAGGGATTTCCCTAGTTTTCGTGCAACTGAAATATCTATTACAACGTTAGGAAGATTGCTTTACTCATTGCTTCGGCAAAACAGTGTCATCCAGTCCTCGGCTTTACGATTCTCTGTATATTTGAAAATTCATACTAATACTGCCCTTCCATCTACGCACTCTTCCTTAAGTTTTCTGAATACAAAGTTTAGTTTATGTTTAGGGAATAATGGTAAAACAAAGATATTGTTGCTGGTGTTTCTAACGAAAACTATTATTTACGTACGGTCCAGTATATTTATATTTAGGTACAGTCCGTTTTCTGTTCGTGACGAGTTCTACGTTACTTTCAGTAAGTTGCAACTAACATACAAAATTCTGAAACTCTGTAGTGTTGTGTTGAACATTCCTGTGTTAGTGGGAAATTATTTAAAAATTTGTATCGTGTTTGTTTTATATAGTTTAATGTACGTTGTATCAGAGTTTTCAGGTAAAAACATGTGGATAGTTTCTTTTGTCCCACGGCGTATTGAAATTAAATATTCGTAAAAGTCAAAACAATTTAGCTTTAATAAACTAATAAGTATTAGAATTTCACGGTGGCTGTTTCATAGATGAGAGAATTTTGGGTATTGACACATTGTCAAATCTGGACGTAAATGCTTTATCTTGAAGATGGAGGCAGGACGTTCCTCGGAAATGACTGTTTAAAATCCACGAACTTACTGATATTCAAACTCAGGAGTCTGTAACCGTAGATTGCGTGATACGAAACGGCTGACTGCGAAAACGACAAAGAAGCCAAGGCTGATTGGCATAAAGTGGCCTGCACACTTGTTTGACTAATTGTTTAAAAGGCAGAAACTGCAGTTCTGAAAATGTTTCAGCGCTCACCTTCACAGACTCTTAGTCCTTTGATATAGGGCAAGTTTTGTTGTGTAACAAGTAGCGAACTTGTCGAAAGAACAGCCATTTTCATTTTTAATAAGACGACAGAATGTTCTGCCCCTTTCCAGGTATGACGAATTCACCCTTAGTTTATTTTAAAATGTTAACGTGCGAAAAATGTTGAAATAAGCTTTGATGAAACAAGAAACGCGCTTTGCCCCGTCACAGCAGTACTCATTAGTGAGAACCTGAGTAAGGGTAAACTAATTAACGTAGAGCTCTTTATTTATGTCGAAAAGAAGGGCCGAATCACAAAGGCAAATTCGTGCACTTGTTCGTATTTTAATTATGTCGACCGCAAGGCAGTGAATTTCAACCGGCAGTCGGTGCTTCACTTCGTAAGTTGAGAGATCGGTACGTAAAAGAAAGGCGCAGAATCTTTATTATCCCGAGTTTATTCAGGTACTGTTTCTTTATCAGGCGAACAAGATCTTATTGTTTAAAATAGTTGTAATAAAGTAAAATATATTGTCTTGATTATGACAGTCGGCTTGGTAATGTGTCCTCTTTGCGGTAGACATTATATTCCAAGTAAAGCTTTTCAAAATTTAATATTTAAAATTTAATTTTTATTTTTATCGTTGCACCGTGCGTTCTGTGGTTTATTTAATTACACACACCAACACATGCACATATATATATTATTCAAGAAGTGTAAAATTTACAATAAAACATTTGAAACGCTCCTACATGTTTCGATCACACGATTATCCTCAAGGAGCATACTTTGGTGCTGTGGCAGCATGCTGCCACAGCACCAAAGTTAACATACTGAAGTTAATTACTGAGTGTTTTAAATTATAACTTTAGCAAGGAATAATGTATGCTCCCTGAGGATGATCGTGTGATCGAAACATGTAGGAGCGTTTTAAATGTTTTATTGTAAATTTTACACTTATTCAATTATATATATATGCATGTGTTGGTATGTGTAATTAAATCAATTTTTCACTGTTCTTAATAGCCAGCTATTGAAGCTACATATTACTGATTTGGATAATCAGCAATAAAATTAGCACACTGCGTATAATTCTGAAGAAATTGTTGACAGAATTGTTAAATGTGTTACAAAATGCATTAATTGTATGTGTCGTAATTAGGAATTGGGAGAACTGAGTCGGTATAGTGCCGAAAGTAGGTTCTGGACAACGGAGGGACGTGAGTTCAACTGCTGGCAGGGCAAGAAATTGTCTCTTTCACTAGAGCGTCCAGTCTTTCTCAGGGGCCCAATCAATGGGTAGCTACCGCGGACTTTTCCCTCGAAAGTAAATCCACGTGGCCGTAAACTTGACCACTTAATTCCATCTAAAGCCGAGATAAAAAGTAGATGGAGTTGTATCTCCACTTCTACCACACGTGTTCATGGCGATCAAAGGGAGACCTTTCCTTCTTCCTCTATGTATCTTAATATATCACATTCCCTTGTTTTCATGACTGTACTTTTACAACACGACTTTCATTCATTGTGATAAAATATGATTTATATATCATGTAAAATTCATTTTCTAATTGATAGAAACCTGTGAAGAGGTGTCCACCAGTTTTGGTATAAATTTCCAATAATAAATTTCTTTGAATTTGGTTAAGTGGTTTAAACAGTCAGATGAATTGACCGACAAGACCTCCTATAGTTTCTGCACTGCTTACGTCTCTGCAGTGCGTCACCAGTCACATCATAAGCGTGATGTCTTACAAGCCAGTTTTAATTCGTGACGAGTATAAATTAATAATCTCCTCGTTATACACTTATCTGTACCATTCTGTCACTTTTTATGTCTTTGGTTAACCTTGTAAAGCCTTCCGGTTACTTCGAGTACCACAAGGATTAACATTAAAAACTTCTGCATGGTGATTACACTGCATTTATGTGTTTTGTGTGGCTCTCAGAACAAACAGTAACTTTTGCCATATACATCATTAACAGATAGGTTTTTATAACGGAAGTGGAGTGTGTTTACTGCGCGGTACGCACTGAGTCCTTATATAACACAGATAGTCTAGTTCTGAAACGGTTAAAGCATTTTCCTTGGCGTATTTTAACTTTCTTCTTTAATCGTTTAGCCTGCACGATTTGGGCTGAAAGACCAAGTTTCATACCCGTGCCATACTATCAGCCTGTGTTGTTTAATTGTGGTTCTGTCTCGCACTGTAGATAATGATTCAACAAAAACGCACTTTGTACATGAGTAGAGCCATTGTAAAAAGGAAGCGAATTGGAGGAAGGTAGTTTATGGTATAGACCAAAAAGTGGATGAAGGGGTTGAAGTAGAAAAACGAGAGCAGTTAGTAGGAAAAGGGTTGGCGTGAAACAAGAAATTCGAGAAGCCCTGAAGTGTCATTAACGTAGCGATGCGTGTACCTCGGTCTATTTGTTTAAAGGCGGTGGCGAATATGATGTGGGCTGGTTCATTATTTTATACTTGTTGTCCTTGTTCTTCTCGACGTCGTGTAAAGTTGAAGCATTCCAGTGACAAGGCCATCATTCTTGTCAGGTGGATGTCCTTTGCTAGCGCCGAGCAAGGCGGGGCTAAGAGACTCAAACATGCTGCTTAGTTAACTCTATCCTTTATTTGTGCTTGCTGATTTGTATGTAGGTCACAGGTACAAAAACGTAGGTTAAATATTGCTGTTTACAGCAGCTTGTAGCGTGTTGTGTCTTCTATTGCCAGCGTTATAAAACAGTAACTTGACGGATGGCTTTTTACGTTTTCCCTATACCAACGTAATCAATACCATTTAATTCTACTTCTGAGTATTCTCCAGGTATGTGCGTATTCATTTTTTTAATAAATCGATCGAAATATGAGACTCATTATGATGTTAGTAATTTGTTTAAATTTGCGTACCGTAGATAAATACTGTTAACTGGTTAGCAATAAAAGTGTCTTGGAAATGATAAATTTTGTTTTTAAAAAGCAAAATGTAATGTACTTCAAGCCAGGTCACATTTCCATTTACTTAAGTGTGAATAATTTTAAAATTATAGCTTTATTCCCCCCTCCCCCCACTCTTGCGACGAACCGTTTTACAACATTTGTCTCCACCACTCCCGCAGTTCACATAGTTTATTCTTTTATTAATATCTGAGTCTTACTTAATTACAGCTTTACTTGAGAAATGGGGGGGGGGGAGTAAACTATTGAATGGGATGTGGGTGTGAAGTATAACCACATACCATAAAAAGAATAAAAGTTCCAAGATTTTGGTCTGTAAGCCTTCTAGTATGTGTCCACGAACACACTGTGCTCGGACACATTACCCTTCTCAGATCAGAGAAGCATACCTTTTACTCGTATTTTCAAAGGCAAGAAAAATATACTTTGCAGTGTTGCTATTGTGCGTAGTTCTGTCGCATTTCTGTGTTACTGATAAAAGTGTTTCTTTTTTGTTTGATACCCGTGAGAAATCAGAAACTCCTTCGTCCACCATGTTCCTGTGCACATGAGGTACACGTCAGAGTGACATTTTCATAATATTATGGAAATATGTGGAAAGAAACACATTTGAACTATCTTAACACTTATCCTGCTAACGTGCAGAATATGGTGAGTTCCTAATAATGCCAGCAAATGGCAGATGGGATTTAACTCGGCGTTTAAAGGGTTAATATTGTTTTTGGTAGAAGAGAAGGAAGAGACAGATTCATTTTTCACAAGGAATATGGAATTTAATTACATGTGATTTCTGTAAGAAACAATGTATGTTTTTATTGAAAGGACCCTGGAGTTCTTCCTTTAAATTGTACATTGAATTTCAACCATTCCGTCGAATGCGTGCGACGGAAGTACAAACTTCACTTCACTGAAAAATTACATGTATAAATCGGTTTGGAGACCGTTGTTAATGTGTACTCTGAACCTGGTTTGCCTGTGCTGTTATTTAGGCGTTTGTAGTGACAGACACTTTTCATACTGCTGTTTGGAAATGGAAGAGATTCCGAGAGAACGGAGTTATGTTATTCTGCACTGAGAATATTTTGAAATGGGGCTGTTACTTTTATTTATTTATGGTCTATTTATTTAAAGATGCGATTGCTCTGGAAGTATGTTTTGGCGCAGTTGGTTGAGGTATTTCACAACAAGCCTGTGTAACGGGTTCGATTTCCGATGGGGGTCACAAAATTTTTCATTGACTTGATTCTTTCCACCGCACTGTGCACCTGGGGTCGACTCATACTCTACGTGTCAAGGTTTTCTCCTGGGGAGTAAAGGTGACCAGTGGGTAGGACTAACAACCTCGTCACCTCCGTGTGCCGATTGTATATAAATTCTGGGAGCCTCAAACTCCTGGAGACTTAGGGGGCCTCTTGAAACCTCTATACGGTTAGTTTTACTTTTAATTACTCTTGTCGTATGAAGTCGAAGGGGTGGATAAGGACAATAAAGTGGAAATAATGGGGAAGGAAGTGACTGCGGCCTAAATAACGTTCTGTCACCAAGATTTGCATAGAGGCTCGAAACGTGTAGAGAAGTGTGTTTGAAGTGAAGAGATTTTGAAATGCACAGATTGTTCAGTGATAAGTAGTAACAGTACTTCTGGACAAAGCGGTTATAGGACCGGATATGTTTCCATAGTCTGACTGACTGGAGCACGCGGTGGCGCAGTTGGTTGAATGATGGCGCTACAATCCGGAAGGTCGCGGGTTCGATTCCCGATGGTGTCATTGGAAATTTTCTTTGACATAATCCTTCCGGCCGCAATATGGCCTTGGAGTTGACTCAGCCTCTAATAGAAATGAGTACCAGGAATATTTCCGGGGGGTAAAGGTGGCCGATGTGTAAGGCTGACAAACCACATTCGTGTGACGATTGTCTTGAAATTTGGGAGACTCATCCTCTTGGAAACCTCAGGGCCAGTCTAGGCCTGTAATGGGATTGTTTTACCTTTTAGTCTGAATTTTTACAAGAGGGTAGCCTCTGATAACAGACAAGAAGACGATGTTAACACATGTCATCTTACAAGATCTGAACTTCTCACAATGGTGTCACTGAGGATCTAGGTCTTCAGATATATAAAGCTATGTTGCTGAGTGAGTGGTTTCCGAATTTTTGAAGAATACTTACGTACCTACTCCATGGAGCAGAGTCCTCCTTGAGAACCTAACCGGTTCTCAGCTATTCAAAAAATTACCTGCATTTTATGGAACCCGAAGGTTCATTGCCACATTCACAAGAGCACGCCACCTGTCCCTATCCTGAGCCAGATCAATCTACTCCATTCCCCCAACCCACTTCCTGAAGACCCATCTTAATATTATCTTCCCATCTACGCCTGAGTCTTCCAAGTGGTGTTCTTCCCTCAGGCTTCCCCACCGAAATCCTGTTTGCACCTCTCCTCTCCCCCATGGCGTGCTACCCGCATCGTCCAGCTCATTCCTTTCGATTTGATCACCCGAATAATATTTTGTGAGGTGTACAGATCATTAAGTGTTTTCGAAGAATAGTGTAAGTGATCATGCAAGAAGGATAAGTGTTCTTCTTGAACAGCGTAACTCTAGCAAGAAGACACTCTCGTCATTCGAAACGTCGGGAAAAATCCAACGACACACCATCATATCCAAGAAGACACATTGAACAGTTATGTGAGTTAAATGGGAATGTTACATGTGCTGTTTGGCGATTGCTGTGTGCTGGTAGGCTAGCAGACAGTGCGCAATTGTCGGCGAAAGTGAGTGAGTTGTCCTGACTTCACTGTAATTTCCGCGACTACACCATCCGCCTTGAAACTGGAACACAGCTGCCCCGTCACATCGCTGTACGTAGGTAATGTTGCTGTCCACACCATGAAGGTGTGTAGGTGGTTTAGACGTATAGTTCCACTTATTCTTAACATCGGTTCTAGATGCAATTGAGTGCTTAGCCTCACGCCCCAGCCGCTTAACCCCCGGGAACGAACCCCGGTATTCTTTGTGTACGAGGCTGGTTAGGCCCCCAGAGACTGTCTGGATGGTTTTGGAGAAGAGAAAAATCTCTTGTCACTGCCAGGGTTCGAATCTCGAACCGTCCAGTCCTACCGTAGTCTCTGTGCCAACAGCGCTACCCTGGCTCCCGTCACATTACTGTAGCGTAGTTTATCAACCAATAGACATGAAAATGGACCTTAAATCAAGTGAAGTAAAAATTTGTACTCCGTTACAATTGGTACATTTCCATACCACACAATTAGCAACAGGGAACTAATTCCTATAGAATAAAATTGTCGTCTGGATCCTAGCGGTGCACCTGTGTTAATTTGATTGGCACTGAGCGCCAAGTCATATAGACTACGTCTCCTCATTATTAAGACACAGATTCGATAGGGACGTGTTCAGCTTCGTGCTGTGATCTCTCAACAACAGGTAGGTTGAATGATTCCCCGAAGGATCTGGAAAATGTCGGCTGGTTTCTAAACCTGGTCGTACAACCTTCAACCAGTTGCTGTGTGTTGCAATCTTGTAGGCAGTGTGGCTTGTCCGTTTTGTCATTAAAGAAGCTTTTGTTGTCAACATGACACGTTTCATTCAGGTGCTGGACAAATTTAACATTTCTGGCTCCAAAATATCAAAGAATAAGGTAGTGAGGAGATAAAGAAGCAGAAGAGAGACTGACCTGCACCTGAGTCTTAGGGAAGACACTTTTACGTGTGGCTACGCTACTTGACTTTCGTACCTTCTGGCGGCATGTACGTGACCTTGTATCCATCCGCGGCTTACTATTTCAGTACTGTTTTGCATTCTAAATTTCACATGAAAAATAAATATTATAAATTTATGAGTAACATTGATTTGTCTTAAAGGTGTTTTGTAATTTTTATGTATTTTAAATATATACAGCATTTCTGTAAGTGTGTTAATCCTTAAGCATACTTCTAGTCGAGAATTTTAGCATAGGAGTGTGTCCGTCTTCGTACTTTCCGTTTTAAAAATTCCGGTGTGTCTTGAAAGACTTAAAACAGAGTGATCACACGTCAACTTCTTTTATTTAATCAAATACGCCCAGTGGCTGTATTTTATTAATAGAAATACAGAATTTTTTTTTCGTCTAATATTTTGAACCCAGCATTCAAAGGTCATTATTTAGAATCAACTTACAGTGAGAATTTTGATATGCATGGGCAGAATATTCATTACGATGTTAGTGCGAACGCTTAGGAGACGGCCGGATATATGGAGCACCATAATTAGCGTTTGACAGTATTTCGTGTCTCCGACTTTTAAGGTCGCGTTTTTATTTACATGTTATTTATCTTGCTACAATTGACCGTTATTTTGATATTTGTGACTCTATATTTCGTAATTGTTTGTGATACCCAGATTTTTTTTAAGTTGTGGTTGCCCAAGTAGTCCGTCCTCGGTAACATGCAGACTTGTTATCACCACAACTTCAACATAGGCTAGGTTTGATGTGTATTGGACCGTGCATCATGTTGATAAATGAAGAATAAAATCCAACTAGATGCCACTTATTACTTTATTATGCTTATGTTGGGCTCAACATGTTTCGGGCACCATTATGCCCATCATCAGGAGCTCACGACGATAGCGTTGGTTACCACAT
>Ga0131853_10005461_pt1 | contig 22923 bp, 12 predicted proteins | sample TergutLab28metaG_FD_92764 | JGI IMG/M metagenome (GOLD analysis project Ga0131853, IMG submission 92764) | Labiotermes labralis P1 segment gut microbial communities from Petit-Saut dam, French Guiana - Lab288 P1 (version 2) (version 2) | ecosystem: Host-associated > Arthropoda: Insects >...
CTAACCTCTAAAGTTGCATTTTATATATTTATTAAACAAATATAGGTACTGAATATTTTAAACATGGTATATACTCTCCGTTTTTTTCTCTTCAAAATGCAGTTTGTTTCATAATTCTAACTTATTTGGTCCCTGTATTATTCACATTTTATATACAGGGTGTGCTAAAATTAAAAAAATAATTCCGGCGCCAAAAGGTTAATAAGTTAAGAAATGTCAACTACTTGTAGCTTAAATATTATGGCACATTCTCTGTCTGTTGTTTGCCTGTCTCGAAAGACAATATTTTTATATTGTAATTAAGTAAATGTTGTAGCATCAAATTCAATTATACCTTAATTGAATGCGCACTCATCTACACATCTATAAATATGGGATGAAAGAGTCTTCGTTTAAGTGATATTAACGGCTACCTTCTTGGTTTTTTGTGTATTTTCGGTAAGGATATCATTGAAAGTTCATTATAATAATTCCGCAATGTGCATTTGGCGTTTCTTTTGTTTAACCATTTTACAATCCGCATTCCTTCCGGAGAACGTATGCTGGAGAGTAAGTGCATATTCCATTCCATCCTGCGAAGAATGTAGCTAAGATATTTTGCTCCGTTCAATAAGAGCAAATTGCTAAACAGATTCACGCAGGAATTCGTGTACAACTATGTAAAACGAGATTGTTAAAACTCTCCGATCTAAAAGGAAGATCAAATTACTGAAGACTCGCAGTATAATACTTCACGGTAACACGTTTAAAGATTTTCCAGTTGATTTATGCGTATGAACAGAGGAAGCACGCAAGGATGCAGGAACTTTAGTAGAAGCTCCGATGGATTGTGAAAGAGCTTAAAATTGCTTATGGCCTCCTAGCAACCACAGGTAATTAGTTAATTACTCAGCTGCAGTTGTGTATTCTGATTGTTGTGTCCGGATTTTGAAAGAGTTCCTGGCTGCAGTCCCCTCCACAGGTCTGTGTTGACCTGAATGTTTGGCCCCCTCAAATTACAAATGAATTAAACCCCTCTTTGGTTGCTTGCAAATAAGTGGGTTGTTAAAATTCCTCATATTAGACTTATCTGTATGTTCCATAGAATATTCAACATTTATCAATAACAACACCGTTTACTTTTCCCTTCATCTGCAGGCACAATACACGAAGCAGAGTCGTTTTGGGGAATTTGATAGTCAGTTGGCTAGACAAAAGTTGCAGTCTTTGCTTGGAACCAGAACGTTCACTAGCTTCTTCATGACAGAGCGCCGTTGGTCCCTGTCCTGATGCAGATGAATTCATTCCACATCCACACACCCAATTGTTTATAGTATCCATTTTAATATTACCCTATCATTTACTCCCAGATATTCAACATGGTGTCTTGCCTTCAGCTTTTCTGTGTATTTATTTCTTATGTCTCACATCAATACTGCATCTTACTAGATTTTGTCAGTGTAATATATTTTAAGGGCGGACTCCATGCACGTGTTTGTGGGTAGAAGTACTGCAGTTTGTAGGCAGTGTACCCTGAAGTGCTCTGGACTTGGCAGCTTGATTCTGAAGAGCCTCGCACAGTAATCTGCATTGTTCGCCGAACAAACGAACTGATGCTGTGGTCCGAGGTATATACTCGTATGTACTAGTGAACTGAACCACGCAGGGGGAAAGGATAGTGTAGTGGGCATATCGACTCGCTACGGACTGGACGGTTCAGTGTTCGAACCCTGTCTGAGGTGAGATTTTCCACATCCATCCAGAGATTCCGTTAGGCCCATCCGGCGTCTTGTACAATGGGTAGCGGTTCTTTCTCGGCGATAAGGTGACCAAGGCGTGGTGTTCGTCAGACCGAAGTAGCACCAAGGTTAAAGAATGAGTAGAGCTATACTGCTACTCCTCCTCTGTACCTTCATAGCAGGTTATTCTTGCAAATCCCATCGATCAAGTTACTTCAGTATATATAACATGGCTTTAATGGAATTTTTCGGCTACAAGTATCAAAGCACCGCTGCGTGTAAGCCATGGCATTTTTCCAGTATATTTTTTTCTGTGTTGCAACAGCCCATACCGTGCCAGGGTCTCCTCATTATTGAGGCTTCACGAGCACACTCGACAGGACTCCCTCTGGACAAGTGATCAGCCCGACGCAGAGACATATACTTGACAACATACAACACTCGCAAAAGACAGATATCCATTCCCCCGGCGGGATTCGAACCCATAATCCCATCATGCAAACTACCGCAAACCCACGCCTCCGACCGCGCGGCCACTGGGATGGGTTGTATAAATTTTTGCTGTTATTATTTTTATTGCACACTGCACCTGAAATGTCCTTTAGGAAAACTTGCAGACCAAGTAAGGCGACGGAATGTGACATGCCATGCGGCCCAAGACTTCAAGATGGATTTCGGATTTGACCCGCAACTTGTCTGAAGTTTGACGCGCTTGATACAGAACCTGACGTGGAACGTAAAGTTGTAAAAGTCGACAGGTTGTGCCATTTATCTAAATCATACTTAGGTGTCGCATTTATTAAATTAAACATACCTTTGATCAGTAGTGACATGTGCATCATCTGATAATTGTGGGCGGCGTCCAGAAAAGTTTGTGTATATTAATTTCACTACCAATATGAATTCTTGACTATTGTAACATTTTCATTCTCTCTTTCGAATATTTCGTTTTGGACCTCGTAGTACGTAAAATTTAAACACTTTGTAACCCATCATAACATTCTTTTTTAATTCAGCCTGACATAACTATTTACTTTGTAACTTTCTCCTCTATGTGTTCTTCTGAAAGGCTTTTTACTAGCAAATAATAAATATTATCTAAAAGACTATAACCAAAGACTTGAAGAGGTCGGATCTTCCCTTTTTGGTATTATAAATGTCACCCCGATGTTAACCCTTAAGGGTGAAACATGAAACAGAAAGCTAATTGGTGCGTTCAGGTAATAAAAACCAGTTGGATGTAAAAAACACTTAAAGAATTTTTAAAATACATTTTTATTACATTTTTATTGCTGGATAACTAAGGCTACAGACATGCACTCAGAACATACAACATTTTTGCTTTCCCACTGCAATCATGTTTACGTTAACGTGCCTCTGTATTACGTTATAGGAACACTGCTTGTCTTGTCTTATGTTAAAACCTCAACACGACGTCTATTGCTGTTTCATTACTAATATGCATAGTTCCAGCCACAACTCAGGCAATTATCGTGTTATAGGACGAACGTTTTTATTACCTATAAATACAGTTCCATGTCCTCTATTACTAATAATCGTAAAACAAATTTTTCATCTTGCTATCTTTTTTAAATTCGTTATAGGCAGACTGTGCTTCAACACTAGGAACAGAACATATTGTACATCAGCAACTTCGCCTGACACAGTTACAGTCATTGCAGGTTCCTTCGTCACGAAATTATCGGCCATGTAAACGTATTATGTAATCGACGGTCGGTACATGCAAAGTGAAGTGTGTCGCGTTTTTGAAGAATAAATCCGCAGTGCAGAGAATGTAACTGTTTTTTTCAGAAACTTAATTTTGATAAGATGGAATGCACAGCTGTGGCTTTTCTTCGAGGCTCATGAACGCTGAGAGTTGTAAGAATTCGAGTGACAAATCTTCCAAAAAGAGGACTGTATAATTGCAATTTGAATCGGTTGTCAGAAATACCTCTCACTTATTCCCATGAGCTGAAAAATGTGCGGTCCCTCAATATGAACTGGACGCTATACAGTGTGAAGTAACTATGAAATTATGGAACTGTCGAACACTGCGAAGCGTAAAGTTTAGTTCTTAGGCCTACCTCACCGAAAACACAACTATCAGCCACTGACTTTTAGGTACAGGAACGCTGTTCGTTATGAACATCTCACGAAACACTTTAACACACTGTGAGGGCCCACTGGAAGATCTTGTAATGTCAAGAGAGGAAGGAGGTGTAATTACTGTGCTTTAAGGAGTTTCAATACAGCCATACTGTCCGCTCTGAATGATACAGAGCCAACTGCAATTGTAGTTGCAGATCCCTTCTTCGTAACTCGGCCACGTCACCTGCTGTATGGACCAGGATAGTTCCTCGAATGGTGTGCTATTAATTCCTATCATATCGTTTTCTGATTCGTAATTCATAAAAAATCCTGTCATTCGACGCTAAAACTCTAGATGCTGAGAGTGTCTTAGGGTGACCTACATACAAACACACACGATACATGTGGGAAGGAATATTTATTCCTCGCACTTAGCTATCAAAGCGAAGTCTTACTGTTCATGTTTCACATATAAGATCTTCTGAAGAATAAAAAACCAACTAGATGCCACTTATTAATTTATTGTACTTCTTATAGGTTCAACATGTTTCGGGCACTACTATGCCCATCATCAGGAGCTCGCGACTATGATGTTGATTACCACATTGGTCGTTTCATTCTTGGTTTGCTGTAAGTTGGAGGTTAGGTGCGATTAGGCTGGAGTAATGTCCGGGCTGCAGGCTGCAGCCCGGACATTTTTATTCTTCAGTTATCACAATGGTAACGGTCCAATAAACATCAGATTCATAAGATTTTCTATCTTATACTGTAAAACTGTTATACCTTGGCCTGAGTCCGTGAATGAGTGAATCACACACTGGTTGTCATGCTTACCATTGAGTCAGATCCATAGTTACGATACAGGTCAAGAGCGAGTGTGTTCTCTATGAGGTCGGTTCTGAGTCTGAGGAAAGTCTCACCCCGCTAGACAAAATTAAGTCTTGATTTCTCTACGACCAAAGGAAACTACCGATGGAAGAAGCAGTAGAATTGTGAGTGAATATTATATTTGACGGTGTGGCGCTTGTGTCTGGGTTTAGCTCGAATATTTGTGCCAGTATTTTTAATTAGACCTATTTTGTGTACGTTCGTAGCCCAAAGAGACCAGTACGTCTGAAGTATGTAGCCCAGTAGGACGATAGAAATCATTCTGTAAACAAGGTCGTAAGGTTGCGTAAAAAATGGGGTGCTTTGTGGAGACGGCGCAAAAACCTTTAGCCCATCAAAACACTGTAATATGACACTAAAGTGTGATACTTGTGTATTGATCAAAGTTTTGAGAGTTATTCACTTGTTGAGGTATCAGCTGTTAGAATATTTTCTGTTACAGAAAGGACAACAACAACAAAAACACAAAACACAACATGTTCATCCATTGCGCAGTGTGTCCTGAGACAGGTCCATGGTCTTTTTTTTAAAAAAAAAATCACCACAATGTGCCATCTAGTGTTTCCTCTTTTAAAGTCCAGCATTTTCTCTTTTCCTTAAGCTCATTCAATAGCTGCTTACGTCTTCTTGGTCCTCTTCTCTCCCGTTGTATCATTCTTTCAATAACGTGTTTTAGAAGGCGGTTTCTACGCAAGATATATCCAATCCACTTAGCCTTCCTTCAGTTTACTTTACGTAGGACGTTTCTTGTTTTTTCGACTCCATGTTATACTTCATTTTCCACACGGTCAGTCCAACTCATATCCTCTCAATCCTGCTCCAGTACCACATTTCAAAACTTTCAAGACACACACATGTAAATATATATGTGAGTCATTTAAGTTTAATGTCTTGACATTGAAATTGATGTATTTTCAGAACTTCATGGAACGCAAATTCAGCGAAATCACAATTGCAAAGTGTCCCTCAAGGGTTACGTTGTACAAAAGATTGGTTTAATAACCGCAAAAACTTTGCCTTGAAATTTCAAAGGTGTGTCAATAAAATTCTACAGAGGCTATGGCTTTGTGTGAGGCCCCCCCTCGGTAGATTCTTTGAAGTACTTGTGGTCCATTGAACAAGTTGTTCTCAAGTTCTTTGTAGCAGAAAGCATGTGAAAGAAGCAGAGTTACGCTTTACAAAACACATGCACTGTTCATCGGAGCCTTTCTAACTGAATTTTCCTGGTACTGTACAAATTCTTATCGACGTTTAAGATAGGTTACTGAACTTCCAATATAATTTTCCAGAAAATCATGTTTGCAGAGGAGTTCAGAATCCGACTGCCCTAGGATAGGTTTAAATACCAAAGAGCAGCAAAGTCGTTACAGAAGGATATTGGATTCTGTTTTACATGTATCTCGACTAATATACAAAATGCTACCGCATTCTGTGCGAGCAGTCACTGGCCAATGGCGTACAGATTGATAACATACAGTAAGCTTATTCGCTACCAATGCAACACTTTTTTGACAGTTTGGCCATAGTGCGGGGCGTGTGTTGAACTCACTGTGTCCGTCCCTCTTTACAAACTAAATTCATGGGAGTAGAGAAGCTATTCAAGAAATGACGCACATTTTTTTTTTTGGGGGGGGGGGGCTGACTCTTCATCATCGCCTTCACCAAATCCCGCTACTTCTGCCTATCGTGAGCCAGATCAATCCAGTCCACGTCCTTCCATCTCATATTTTGATGATTTATGTTAGTATTTTCCTCCGTCTACGCCTAGGTCTTCCAAGTTGTCTCTCTCAGTTTCCCCACCTGTATACACGTCACTTCTACCCCATACGTGCTACATGCCCCGCCCATCTCTTTCATGTCGATTTGATCACCCGAATAATATTGGGTGAAGAGTACAGATCATTGTGCTCCTCATTATGTAATTTTCTCCACTCCCCCTTACCTCGGCCCTCTTAGACCCAAATATTCCTCGCCACCGCATTCTCGAATACCCTCAACGTTCCTAATATGTGAGAGACCAAGTTTCAAGCCTGTATACAAGAGGAAAAATTGCGCTTGTATATTTCAATCTTAATATCTTTTTTTGGTAGTAAACTGGAAGGCAAAAGTTTCTGGACCAAATGGTCTGACGAAAAAACTCGGTAACGCTTAAACTTATTGATGTCTGATTTTGGGAAGGTTTATTAAAAATGGAGATTGTACGGGCATCTGATATCCTAATTAAATAATAATGAACTGTATTATCGGTACTTCAAACGTAGCCTCGCTAGTGAACGTCAGAACACACTCGTAACATTCATAACTCTTAGGTACAAGACAGAGAGTCGGTGCGCTGAGCGGGGTTTGGCATATACTGTGCAAGAAATTACATAAGAAAAGATGTGGGTGTTTTCGTAAATGCTACTGGCACTTCACCGAGTTGTCGCGGCCACACTTATGACTTTCCGTGCGCCAGTAATATAATGAGAAGAGAATCACAGTGTAGAGTCAGTTCGAAGCGTTAGTACCATGTGTACTTCTCTAACCAGCCGGACTACACGTAGACTACTGAATTAACATAGACCGACTGACGGAAATACTGGCAATCTGCGAGGAAGATCTTAAATTCTCAGAAGCATTTTCTATCTTATTTACTCCAAAACGTGAAATATGTAGAAATATAATTTATCCTACCTCAAAGAAATTATGCTGAATATCCATTGCAAAAATAAATTTATCAAAGCTCGTAGCCGATATAATGGATTTTTATTCTGTATAACACCCGAAACTCACGTGGGAACTCACGTGGGAACTCTGTAGACGTACCGCAGTTTTTGAAATGTCAAAGGGCCTGATAATACGTATAGTAACGACTGTATTCTAAAGCGTTAACGTGGTTTTATATGGAAAATATTTATAACTGTATTTATATTCTTAAATGGTCCATTAGCTGAATATTGATTTACAGTCCTGATTAAGTACTTACAGTATGCAGGACATGAATTAACAGCCTGGTGGTGATACAAGGCATATATAAAAACTTAGTGCTTGCTCATCACTACGTTGTTAACAACAGTAGGCTGTGTTCAGTAATTGTTTTGCAGACGGTAAATAAAAGTATGTACGGCACTTTTTTCTTTGGCACAACAGCAACACTCGGGCTTAGGCCACACCACTGCTGAGGTCTCTATTTCACACACAATTAGACACACACATACACAAGTAGGACTCCTCTGAATGAGAGATCAGCTACCTACACGACTCACAGCAAACACAAAAGACCAATAACCATGCAATCAGCGGGATTCGAACCCGCGATTTCAACAACCAAGCATCCATCGGGAATGACATGTACTGTACTCTACTGTACTGTACAGTACTGTACTGAGGTTTACTGAGTGTGTGAGCTTTTTCCGTCGCCTAACACTGCGAACTGAACAGCGTTTCAGAGGTGATATTGGCTTCCTTTCTCGTGTGTTCAGGCTGTGTTCCAATGAAGGAACCTGATGATATGTGGTAATGAATTTAAATTTAGTGGCTTTGGCTGTACGGGGAGTGAAATGAACACTTTCTGACGGATATAACCTGTTTGTTGCCTCTTAGACATTTGCCACTAGCCAGCAAATATATCAATTTTTCCGAAGGATGTGTGGTGTTAGGAACACAATGGACCAGGGGTTCACAAATTTTCCAACAGTCTAGGACCCACCTCTGAAATTTTAGGCGCCCGAGGGTTGAGGGTAAGCAAGTTCCATACTGAAGATCCACAATTCTGGAGTGAATCTGTGACTTCACATTCAACTAATTCGCTCTGCTCGTACACGCGAACTGATACTTATTTTTGTATATAAGAGACGACTACTACAGTTATGATGAAGCGTTTAGAGCCAGCGTCAAAGATTTATTCTCCCGGCCAAACCGGCGCCCGGGATTTGTGCGTCTCTGCTGTAGATGACGAATATAATTCAGAAACCCTGTACCATGGAGTGTAATATACCCTGTACCATGGAGTGTAATATACCCTGTACCATGGAGTGTAATATACCCTGTACCATGGAGTGTAATATACAACCTCAGAACCCTTTAGATTCATTGATACTCTAGAATATAAAAATACATATATATATATTACTCTTTTCTGAACACCTGTGTCATAATGAACATGTGTTTTTTTTTTGTGACATAGGCACTGGTTTCGCTTCCCACACCAGAACTTTATTAGAGGATTTCTATAGAAAAATTATTCCTGGAAATCAAAACTTTTATCATATCATGGCTTCTTATAGTACGGTCATTGTTTAGCGGCAGGTACTAAAGTTGTAATTAAGCCAAACTGAGTAATAGGCGTTTCGTTAGTGTGTTACAAACGACGCAGCCATTCCCACACTAAATTTTGTAACACGTGTGTTTATCAGTATTTCTACATAGAATTATGCAGTGTGTCACTGAAATATTTTTCAAGAAAATCTTTATTGTGCTAATCATAGTGGGAAAGTGGCCTAGGATGAAGAGGGCCTTGAGGGGCTTGAAAACTGTGTTCGTGTGTTCGAATCATGTTGGGGCCTTCGACAAAGTTATGGTCAATTTAGGCAAACGCTTCGCGATGGACCGAAATTTCATGCAATATATTTTACTATTTTATTTAATAGCCACAGACTTAGAATCAAGTACGAATTAAAAGGGTACAGGTGGCCTATAAGTAGAAGCTCAAGATGGTGGACATCTTGGGCAGTAAATTACCTTTTCCAACATAACGTCATAAGCCTTAGTTTCGAAACCTTGACCCACCGCACTGTTCCTTCGGCGTGTGAATTGATTTTGTCAGCGTACGGTCAAGTCCAAAGTCCTTATGGTGCGGGGAGTGACGGTTACAACAGCCTTCTAATGGAATTAGTACCAACATTCATTTATTTTCCTAGGAAGATAATATTAAAATGGATCGTCTAGAAATAGTGTATGAGGGTTCATGTAGCTCGAGATAAGAACTAGTGGTGGGACGTTATGAACACAGTAATAAACGTTTGGTTTCTCAGCATCTCAAGGATCTACTCCTTGCTTTCTGTCAAATAAAGCTCTAGAGGCCCTGCGTATCCAAAGCGCGTCGTCTTATATTAACTCTGTTGAAAATAATTTGTCGTTAATCCCCATTAAGAAGGGCCCAGCCGACGTCTTTCCGTTTCTGAAATGCAGTTGGTGCCCCATCATCTTCAAAGCAACTAGCAGAGTTCAGGGTTGTGAAAATTCGTATTTACAATAAATAATACATATCATTTTGATGCCCATGTTTATTAAACTCTGCATTCTTGGGTGCGAATACTGAGGCGTCATTATAAGTTAGACAAGTGTGTCCAGGTAGAATTTTCGTTCCAATTGAAACCTTTTCGCAGAGTTTGTGGTCCGAATAATTTGTCTCTATACTCGCAAAATAGACCGTCTGGCGCCGAAATTGTCGTATATGTTACACTCAAAATGTCCAAAACCATATATATATACACCATATATATGTATATATATAAACACGTATACATACGCACAGCAGAACTCCACTTATCCGGACACCGGTTATCCGGATCGCCATTTATCCGGATCGGCTTGGCCCTTCGGTTAAATTTATCGAGAATACTACAAAACTAAATTGCTTTGAACTTACTGGTTATCAGATCAAGTACAGTACAGTGGTTTGGTTTCCAGAACTGCAAATCGGGTGTGGTCGACAGATTTGGACGGAGGAACATACTGTAAATAGTAACAGCCGAAATTCAGACTTACAATGGATCCTATTTTCAAAGAAAATCCATTTACTGGGATTTTCAGAATTTCCGGATAGCTCGTCGTCCCAATTAATCCGGATAATTGGAGTTCTACTATATATATATATGTGTGTGTGTGCTTTTGTGCAGCTCTCGTATTATTATCCACTTAAATTCCTGTATTTTGCACATCGCTATGGGCATTTAATTCTGGATCCAAAGGGTACAGAAGATGACTGGAGGAGACCAATAGGGCTTAACAGAACGTTTTAAATCAGTTCTTTTATTGCTTACACTGTATCGTTTTATCAGATTTGGTATTTATTGAATTGTTTGCAGTAAAAGTTTTGCAAGGTTTTGCAGTAAATGTTTCGAGAAATTTTCATAGATGTTTTGACTTCAAAATAGGTGTAAGGTGATTTAGGCATTCCATGTTCTTTCTACACGAGTGTGTTATGTAGGCCTGAATAAATTTAAATTTTAAGAAAATAACTTTTAAGGAATGTGGTTAGCAATAAAGTGTTTTTTTTTAAAGGAATTCTTGTTGAAGGCTACCTCGAGGTAGACGAATTACAAGGTAATATGCTGCTATTTCAGAAACTGGATATTCTTAAATTCAAGCATTTAAGTTTGCTTCTTTGACTGATTGGCATCGTTACTTTTCCAGGTGATACAGCGCAACGTTTCAAAAGACTCAAATTGTACACTACAGGGTGATTCGAAAGTCTCAATATAAGGGGAAAATGGTCATTTTATTTACCAAACCTGCTCTGTATGGGCAACAATACTTTGATAGCACATACGGATTCTTCTCTCCCGCTCATGGCGAACACGCTTGAGCACATCTGGTGTTAGGCGCGCAAAAGCATCTGTAATGCGTTCTTTTAGTGTTCCACATTTTGCATTTTCACCTGTTAAACCATGGCCTTCAAATGCCACCACAAGTAAAAAATCAAGAGTGGTTAGTTTTGGGTACTTTGGGGGCCTCTGCACGGGACCATGGGGACCAGTCCAGTGACCTGGAAACTGCTGATCTAACTAAAGGCGCGCGCGGATACCATACCCTATGTTTGGAGACTTTTTAATCGCCGTGTAGAATTCTTTTCAATTTGGTGGATAATGGAATATTGTTTTTTCTTCGAGCGCGGACTCTTGACAGAAGAATCAGACGCTCTTTGGGTCAAGTCGGCTTGGCATAACGCATAGATTAAACTTTCTTTCGCACTGGCTAGAGTTCGCTGTAAATACTATCGTAAGGTGATTCCCCATTCCCATTTTATTTACAGTCAAATAAAACCAACAAAGAATCCGTCAACACCACACAAATTGTAAAGACTATCAACAGCTACGTGTTTCGGCTATGCTAATAGTCATAATTGAAATGTAAAAAAAGTAAGAAATTATATCATACAACTGCAAAATGTATAGAGAAATCTCAAACTTCGCTATGAATTCATTCGCAAAATTGGTATCTACTATGTGGTCTAAGTTAATAAAAGTATTATTATATACCATTAAAAAGAATACATGTGAGACAGTACAGTGTAGCTGTGTGTGTTGTAGGTTAGGAATTCAAAAGCCTACGTACCTAGACCTCTCTAATTATACCTCCTGAAAGAGACCATACGATGTACATTTTTTACTTATCGTATGTAATTTTATTTAGTTATGTGTTTTTAAAGAACATCTTACTCAGTTACTCTGTCCTGCTTTTAAATGCATTTGTAGCCCATTTTATTTTAGACCACATGTTTTGTACTGGTTTAACAAATTAGTTAGCTGTAAAGTGTGAGGTTTCTTAATACATTTAGCAGTTGTTTGTTAACACCTTTAATTTTGTCTTGTATAGACCCTGACACTATCTATTAATGTAGCCGAAACACAGAGCTGTTGATATTGTTAAAATGTGTGTTGTTTTGACGGATAATTTATTGGTTTAATTGTGAGGAAAGAGCGAACAACCATAGTTTTAAGATACTATAGTAAAGACGAAGTAATTTAATCAGAGATAAATATTGGTCTATACAAAGTACTTATAAAGGACCAGAAAATATTCGTCACACACAATACATATTTAACATGGAGAACCTAAAATATATTGTATTTGACGAATGCTTATTTGTTCGTTATATGTACAGTACAGTACACCGAGATGAGTTGTGTTTAATTAAAATTATGAATTTTTTAGGTAAAATAATATTTTGATTGAAAGAATTAAGTTTTGTGTAGTGTGTGTTTATATTTGTTTAGTGAAACGATTCTCAATTTTTTGTCGTATGACTGATCTGAACCAGTTATATGCATATGTATGTGTCTTAGATCTCGGTGCAGGTGGGGGTGGCAACGCGCTGCCCCCGGATACACACCGCCGCCGGAGAGTGTTCGCTGGAATGAAGAGTCTGTCTGTATTCGGGGGGCGGACAACTCGCGGCGAGTCACCCTCTGCGAGATCCATCTCGCTTCCAGAGAGTAGGATGCTCAAACTATTGCACACACATCCCCGTACTCTAGGACATCTTTCTTTAAATGCAATTTCAATAACACAGCTGGCTGTTTCTTCTTTATGTGTAATTTTATTTCATTGACTTTGCCACAACAAGGACATAGGAACATATCGTAATGAAAAAAATGTATCCTCATGTGTACAAGCCTAAGATTTGTCTTTATTCTGTCCCTATGTAACGACTTATTCCTGCGGCAGTTGCTGTGGACGCTAGGTGACGGATATTGCTTAAATAATCGAGGGGTACCTAGGTTGCGGTCAGTATTGCAGCCTCGACCTTTGCAGTCGAATAAATTTCAGCACTGAATATTCGATCAGACTGTCTTTACGAGCATATTTTAATTAAAAATTATGTCATGGCAATTCGGAAGGGCTGTGAGGGGCAAGAGTGGACGAACAGGAAGTTTTTCTGAAGAAATTAACCAGAAACGAGAATGTTAAAAAATACATCGTTGTAATTTCAGTTACATTTCTGTTAGTGGGTCTGATGAATAAAATTATATTTCAAGTAAGAAAAATAGTGGATCGTAGGTGTGAGCATTAAGAGGAATGGTGGTAATTTTGACATTCCCCATTATTTATAAACATTTAATCTGTAGCAGACGTATCGGCGATTGTAGAAAATCTACCATTTTCTGCCTGTTTACCGTCTGCAAGTTTTAAGCTCACTGTTAATAATGTAGGACTTTACGTTAAAAATACGACAGTTTAGATTAATAACAGTTAATTGTGTTTCCCCACAGAGTCGTAGGAATTCAGTAGGAAGCAAAATACAATTATGTCGTCAAAAGTGATCCCATAAAGGGAATGACATAAAGGGAATAATATCTCTTCACATTTTATATCAAGACGATTCTATGACATTTCTTTAATTCGAAACGATGCGCGGTCAGAAGGTGGTCTGAACAGAAGGCCAACAATACGAACCATTGTAAATATTCGATTGTGTTATTGCATGGCGGTATATTTGATGAATATATGGACTTGCACAACGGGAATGTTTCAATTTAAAATTAATAATGGAACTGTATAGAAGTGCATCAAGACACGTCCTGATAGAACAATAGCAGTTCAGATAATTGGAATCATTTTTAACCTTCGCAAGAATAAATAACGTTCCATTAAATTTTTATCCATTTAAAGATAATAGAAACACATAATCTTTCCTGAGCATTTATTTTGAACATGATTCAAGACTACGGATTCTGCCTGTAATAATTTTCATTTTTATCACACAAATACAATATAAATCCTCCCCGTTTACAGAGTTTGGTAGCGCTTCAGCTGTTCAGAAAATCTATTTATGTGTCATTGACATGGAAACAGCCAGTGGAAAACAATAAATTACATTTAGAAAGATGTCCTTTGCCTCCGCCTCATGACCTCGTTGTATCAAACGCTCGATTCGCATTGTAATCTCTAATTGTCCCAATGAATGCAATGCTGTGTGTGTGTGTGTGTGTGTGTGTGTGTTTGGTTGTCTCGTAACCAGTGTTTTTAACTTCTGTTGCTTTAGTTTGGGTGGATAATATTAATTCTTGTGTTTGGTGGAAGGACATCGGTGACAAAATCGAGCAGATTTTATCATTCTTTTATCTGCTGAATTCAAAATTACTCACCATTTAATGCTATCTCCCTTATTTGGAAAATTTCACGTTAACTCCCTTTTAAAACTATATGCATTACATATATATATGATCGTTGAGATAATTAAATAAATTTATAATTAAACAATTGCAACACAAATTAAGTCTATTTTGAAATATTTTCGTTATAACTATGTACAGCTTCTGTGGAATGTTAGTTTTGAGATTTCTAATTACAATTTAGAATTGACTGCTTGATTAAAGGGTTGGGCCTTAAATCATTTGCGTACTGCGGCGTAGTTTTATGTTTTTGTTAGTGAAGATTTTCTCTGCTTTCTTTGCACTAATGTTTTATCGTCCAACACGTTGTACTGAGATTAGGTAGAAATATATCATTTAACTACACCTTCTTGGATAACAATACTGTGTAATAGCTGATGGCAGGTACTAGAGATGGCAGTTTCTGTATCTTTCCCTTACGTCAAAATAAGCTAAACTGTCAGAGATTATTGTGTTTGGTATTTAACGCAATAAAATGTCCGAAACATTGATCTGAATTTCATTCTATTAAAATTTATACCTTAGCCTGTTCTGAGTATTCAGATATTCTCTGTTCGCAGTTTAGTAGCTGTACTGTAATCACGCAGACGACTCCTTCATGATATTTCGTAAGAAGTAGTTTGTAGATGTGAGGGCAGTATTAAAATGATTAAAGTGTTGCTGTGTGAGGTTGTGGAAGTGGGGCAAACTGGTTCGTTGTAAAGACTAATGATGGGCTGTTGTGCGTACGGTACTGAGCCTTTTGGTACTACAAACTGTGGGGAATTTTTGACAAATTGTTCGATAGTCATAAAATGGTGACCGTTTCATGAAAGTAATAGAGTTTTGTCTAAATTCTGTTCGTGAAACTCATCTATCTCCTGCCACCTTTCTGGGTTTTGTTTATAGTTACATTAACTATGTACATACTTTCACACACACAAAGTAATGTCTCTTCTTCTAGGTCTTTACTTTATCACTGTCTTCGTAGTTCAGCAAAATGCGATGGACATGAACAGTTAATGTTCCATAGAAGATTAGTAAACCTATAAGTACCAAGTTACTGGGTGGAATTGAATTTAATAATATTCTTATGACGCGAGAAATTTTGTCGGTTTAACACTTTCTCGCCTTCCTTATATTTCCCTTATTGCACTTTGGTTCTTTTGATAGTACTTTGAACCTCTCTAAAGTGAGACGAACAAGAAGGTTTAATTAAAGAGTACAATCCTTTAAGAAGCCTGCGTTTGAATGTTACAATATTGAATGTATTTAAATGTCTATGTATATAGGTACGTCAACACTTCTTCCCAGTGTACGTGTTTGAAGTGTGCACGCCATAATTTTACTGAACTCACAAGTGTATATTTTCTCTATTATTTTCATCTCTTACGAAACGACGTGATCCGACGTTACACAAACTCGGCATAAAGTGTTTTCGGCGGAACCCCATGATCATATGCATCCCGTTTTACAACACTTGACCACTGGTAAAACGAGTTCCTCTGAAGTTACCAAAATAATGACGCTGCCTTGACTTAAGTGATGTCACGTAGATTGGTTTAAACAGATTGCGTGACTTTTTAAAAAATGACATTTTTCTTCAGAATTGTTGTGGGAGGGTGTCTAAGGTGTACCAACTTCCATGTCTGTGTAGGCCCAGACAAAGTTCATCATTTAAAATGAAATGTTCTTATTGTAAGCGAGAAACTTGTGAGGCATAAATTTGTTTAGTTGGACGACACGTCTTCCTCACACACACACACACACACACACACACGCGCGCGCGCGCGCACTTATCGCTATTCGTGAGAACATGGAGAGAGATCTCGTTTTACGTTAGGGTTGCGTTCGTGCAAAATGTCGCGTAGACCGAACCACAAGACTCCTGAAGAATAAAAAACCAACTAGATGCCACTTGTTATTTTATTGTACTTCTTATAGGCTCAACATGTTTCGGGCATTATTTCCATCATCAGGAGCTCGCGACTTTGATGTTGATTACCACATTGGTCGTTTCGTTCTTGGTTTGCTGTAAGTTGGAGGTAAGGTGCTGTTAGGCTGGAGTGGTGTCCGGGCTTCATCCCGGACACCACTCCAGCCTAACAGCACCCGAAACATGTTGAGCCTATAAGAAGTACAATAAAATAATAAGTGGCATCTAGTTGGTTCTTTATTCTTCAGTTATCACAATGATGCATGGTACAATAAACATCATATTCACAAGACTCCTATTTAAAAGAGTGCATTTCCTAAGGGATAGAGCATTGACTGCCTCATCCTTTATAGTGTAGGGCTATACAACTAGTGAACATGTGGACCTGCAGACTATGTATGTACTGTATATGTGCATTTCTATACAGTATACAGATTTTTCTATACGATATATTTATGTATTTTTAACACAATAAAAATATAACAGTCACACAACCATAGTTTTTGGTACGGTTCATTCCAATATGAATGTACTAGTCTTCCTACACTAACACGTGAGTTCCTGACTTAGACTTTCTTTACTTCTGTCAGCATTTTCACGAATTGTACGTGCGCTACTATGAACAAATCTAACATTACGACATATCAACAATTCTTTCATCTTTTTCCGAGTCACCTTATTACGTATAATTTCTCTTCAGTACTGTTTGTCTTTCCCCGATACTTCATTTGGACTGCTCCAGATTACGTAGATTTATGTTTCTCCCTCATTTGGGTAACAATCTAATGCTGATGAGAGGGGAACTACATCAGCTGCGTGATTATATCACCATCATATTCCGTCCATACACGTGACTGATGGCATGGCAGTGACATCACTCTCTGCTAGGATCCTACAGAAGATAGGTGCGGCCACGGAATGTGTATGCGAAATCGTGTTAAACCGAAAATTATCGCGTAAATTCGAGAAATGGTGTAAATATTCAAGTCGCATGAACGCGAAATCGCGCAAAAAAGGAATTGTGTAAAACGAGATCTGCCTGTACTTGAAAGATTGCGTGTGATTCTCTCTGTTTATTTATTATCATAACTGATAAACACTGAGCCTACTGTTCTGCTAAAAGTGGAGTCGTAACTTCATATAAAAGTTGTATGTAACAGAAATGTGACAAAAAGTTAGGAATATTCCCTGGGTCATGTTTGAGTCATAACTTTCGATAAATTGGGCGGGGGACTGCAGTAGCCACTACCCTATTACAAGCACACAGTGGTTACAAGTCTTGCAATGTCTTCATGTTTCTTCTGTAACATTTTTGATACAGTAGTACCAATGATAGCAGAACATTAGTAACATATACACGGGTCACTTGACTGTAAAATAGGTAATTTAATTATTTTAATTTTTGACTTTTTACAATTATGCATTTATATTTACTAATCTAGTAGCAAGAAATATGACTATTTTAGAAGCTTTGCTTAAACTAGAATTTCTTTCAAAATCAGTTGATTAAACGGCCGTTTCTGTTAGTCATAGTAACAAATTCTTCAGTTCACTCTTTCGTCGAGGTATCTACTGAACTTTCACAGCTCTCTTAGTAATTTATGAGTTTGAAACTACGACATTATACACAACCATCGCAAATTCCCCATCCGACAACATCCAAACTTCTCATTATCATTAACAATAGGTTCTTTTCGTGGAATACTTCTCTAGCTTTCCTCTTTGCTAACAAATTTAATTTTATCTAAACTTAATCTTCATGTATCAACACCAGTTTCTGTCGCTTAGACAGTACCACAGTTTTGATGTGTTCTGGACCGTGCATCGTTGTGATAACTGAAGAATAAGAACCAACTAGATGTTACTTATTGTTTTCTTATACTTATGATAGGCTCAACATGTTTCGGGCACTGCTATGCCCATCATCAGGAGCTCACGACTATAGTGCTGATTACCACATGGGCCGTCCGGTTCTTGGGATACTGTTGGTTGGAAGTTAGGTGCAGGCTATAGCCTGCAGCCCCGGACACTTATCCAGCCTACCTGCACCTAACTTCCAACCAACAGCATCCCAAGAACTGGACGGCCCATGTGGTAATCAGCACTATAGTCGTGAACCCTGGTGATGGACATAGCAATGCCCGAAACATGTTGAGCCTATCATAAGTATAAGAAAACAATAAGTAACATCTACTTGGTTCTTATTTTGCCACAATACCTGCAGTGTTTGGGATCGCTACTTTTCATTCATATTGGGAAAGGCAAATCAAGTCTGCAGTCAGTGAAAATAGCAGTGAAGGCTTTGAAGATCAGTGTCACAGACAGTAAACTTGTCACTCCTTCGTGTCTCAGAAGTCATTTTGCGTATTCTTTTCTGCATTCAAGATGCCTGTCACATGTTCAAATTAAGAGTTAAAAGGGATGCCCGCGTCTTTTGTAATGTTGCATAAACCAATCAGATGACTGTAATGAAAGGCTGAAAAAGAATACAGTATGAATACCAAGAAATACACAATAGTATTTTGATGTAGTTTTATTGCAGGGTACCTTCCAACGTGTTTCGGTCACTTATGTGGCCAACTTCAATGAAGTATAAACAATAATCCAATTATAATTACAAAAGTATTAGAACCATTCCATCATTGAAGATACTGCAATGGTGGGTAACTGCATTGCACCCTCTATGTACCTTATCCATTCAGACATTATATATTTTGTACTTAATAACATTTTATCCCTGTATTTTAAATTTGTTTTATAATTACTTTTTAACTACTCTATTTATTGACGAATTTGACTCTATTTTGATTGATGAAGCGCGTACCCCATTGGTTATATGCTTTGATTATGTGACTACTTTCGACGGTGGAATGTTTCTGACAATTTACTAATTATAAATATATTCTTGTTTATGTCTGCGTGAAGATGGCCATATAAAGTCGCCGAAACTTGTCGCAGGATACCTTGTAATGAAACTGTATCAAAATACTTTGTGCATTTGTTTGTATTTATATTGTGTTCATTTATTAATGTATGAAATATGGACCATGTAAAGCTGAAGAAGACATTTCTTACAGTGGCTGCATGAAAGTTGTTCGCGTATCGGATTTGTAAACAAGGCTATTCCTGTGAGTACTGGCAAGTGAGTTTATTCAGTCAAATGTTGCTTTGAAGGCCTCAAGACGATAGGCAGTGCCCTAAATAATAGTCATATTTACTGCGACATTTGCCATCAAAATTATTTAATCTTAGTCTGTCAGACTGAATTCGATGGATGCTAGCCTCCATTCCGTTTAGAATCTTGTGTCTTCCCACACGCCCTATTTATCTCGTCATTTAACGGCTAAAATATAAAAATTATAATCTTATACGTGCTGTTTTCTAAGAGCCAAAAGTTATTAAAAAACAGGATGGGGGGGGGGGAATCTGCCCGTAGGAGAACATAGTGACGGAAGCCTGGAAAATGTTGCATATAGAGACTCATAAGTTAAACTTTTTGTGAAATATTATTAGAGGTAAAATTTAAGGGGTATGTGCTGTACGGGGCATATAACAAGCAGAAGATTTATGTGCTTAATTTCAGTTGGAACCCTTGACATAAAGAGCCCTTTAGATAATTGGGTATAAATAGGCGGATAGTTTAAAAATAATATTGGGCTGAATAGTATAAGCAGTTGTAAACTGAATTTATTTGGTTCGTGATGAGTACTGGTGATGTTTGTATGTAACCACGGTACTTGAGCGTACGCTTCTAAAGGGCGGAGACGAGCCGAGCCGAGCCGACACGTTTTGACACACGATAATATTTTGCACAACAACAAAGGGGTGGAATTAAATGCGCAAATTTTGTGTACAAAGCGAGTAATTTATTAAGCAGTAGATATCGTAATACAGGCCTGAACAGGCCGGTAGGTCTGCCAGAATTTCTAGACAATCGGCAAGGTTGCAAGTTTGTCAGCCCTACGCACCGGCCGCCTTTACCCCTCAGGAGATATTCCTTGTATACATTTCTCTTAGACGCTGAGTCGATCCCTAGGCCGTAGTGCGGCTGGAAGGATTAAGTCAATGAAAAATATTAATGAACCTATCAAGAATCGAACCCACGACATTCTGACTTGTAGCGCAGTGTCTTAACCAAATGCGCCACCTTGTACCCAGATTTGCTAAGTTCTTATTTAGTTATCACTTTTGATCGATAACTTCTTGAAGGTGGCCTACTCCATTTGCAGAATATTGTCTTAAGACGATGACAAAATTATCAAAAACTCGTCTCAATAACTGCTATCCCGAATAGCACGCTTCAGGTACTGTATTGTGTGTTAGCGACTGTTGTGTGTTCGTGTTCTTCACAGGAAGATAATCCGGGACCGTCAGGTCGGGCAGGCGTACAGGCCGTGTTATACCCGATACAAAGGAACACTTTTCGTCGCTCAGTAACGCACTACATAAGCCACCGATCCATTGTTACTGAACAGGGTTTGAAATGACATGATATCTCTTTCTCGATGTGCAGCCTCTGCCCTCTGCCTCTTACTCCGCTTTTAGGGTGAAAGTGCCCTTTGAAATGCGTCATTCGGCTGTGCGCCATCCTGTACAATAATCGACAAATTTCTAGACCATGAAAGTAATTGCTGCCCTCTTATAAAAGGCTATACTTTATATATGAGAAAAGAAAAGTTTCGCTATCCATTCCTTTCTGTGGGCCGGATAGCGCAGTCGGTATAGCGACTGCGCTACGGGCTGGACGGTCCGGGATCGAATCCCAGTGGGGACGAGATTTTCCGCCCGTCCAGACCGAACCTGGGGCCCACCCAGTCTCCTGTAAAATGGGTACCGGGTCTATCCCGGGGGTAAAGTGCGGCCGGGGAGTGCTGCTGACCACTCACTCTCTTCTAGTGCCGCGGTCATGGAAGAGTAGAGCTATACTTCTACCCACCCTCTGGGCCACACTAGGCCTATAACGGGAAAACTTTACCTTTTTACTCATTCTTTTCATTATTTATTTTCTGTATAATTTGCCTTCTGAGAGCTATAGCACGTCGGCGGAGCAGGAGCAGAAAAACTAATCTAAAATGTAATTAACTCTTATTATTCATACGTGAGGTTTTTAGTTATTTTGGGGGTGACTGAAGATTAATATGTTGTGAGATTTGACGACGTGTACCGACGTTTCAGAGGTTTTGCTGGCTCTATCATGAGTGTAGTTCAGAGAAGCCTCTGAACCGCCAGTCTACTCGACGAATTTGATAAGCCTATTGTAAAAGTGACACGACACAGGAGAAAGTCTTAGAGTGCTTCACTACCTTCTTCACTGACAGCATTCCTCTGCTAAATTAACTTCAGAAACTCATGGTCCTCATTTGGCTAATTAGCAAAAGTTACCTGCACGACATTTCCGGTACACAACCCCCGGTCCTTGTCGTCTTGCAATCGGTAGGTAAGCAAACAAGTGATTCTAATGCCAGAGGAAAGTTTGGTTTTGTCCTGGCTGTTGCTTGCTGAGAGAAAGTATGTCGATCCTACACAAGCAAGTCGGTGTAGGATATTGCTTAATTACATCATGGCTTTACTATAATCTGATATGTTTGTATTGTTTAATGTAATTTATGCGTCATTGATTATTAGTTGCCTGCAGTGTATTTGTCTTTGCTTTCTTTGGACGGGATGGTTTTCTTAAAAGTTTGTCTACTCTATTAAATTTAAAAAATAGTGTTTGAAAACGATAACCAGTCATAAGCGTTTATATCCGTCTTGTGAAAATATACTGCATAAAGGACGGAACAGGATCTCCATAAGTGGCAACGTTTTTCGGAACAAATTCAGTGGTTATGTAGCTCTGTATCTTCCAAGAGCCGAACCCTGTGGCCTTGCAGTCTAAGATTTGGGGCTGCCGCCGCTTCTTTGCTGGAATTGCGGGTTCGAATCCCGTTGACGGCGTGAATATTGGTAGCTAGAAGCCTCTGCAATGAGCTGACAACTCGTACAGATGAACCCTACAGGGTGTGTTTGTCTGATTGTATGTTATCTACAAACCTCGACAATGAGGCGGCCTAGGCCCGATTTGGGCCGTTTCGCCACCAAAAAAAAGTATTTCATGAATTAACACTTATAAGCCGTGTGCATGAGAGGGTTTTTCGACGCGTATGAAATGAATGGCACAGTGGACGATCAACGTTCCTATGTCACGAGTTTAAATATCTGTCCTTAGACCGGCTACCCGGCCGTCAGGTTTGTCGTTGTCGTCCTCATTTCCTTTACGCCAATAACAATAGTGCCTCAGTCTTAGTCATTAAAAAACTTAGTGCACAAGTTCTTGTTTTATAATAAGTTTATTACATGCCTCTACATGTTTCGAGCACAATAGTGCACACAGTGCTCGAAACATGCAGAGGCATGTAATAAACTTATTATAAAACAAGAATTTGTGCATTAA
>Ga0131853_10005462_pt1 | contig 22921 bp, 13 predicted proteins | sample TergutLab28metaG_FD_92764 | JGI IMG/M metagenome (GOLD analysis project Ga0131853, IMG submission 92764) | Labiotermes labralis P1 segment gut microbial communities from Petit-Saut dam, French Guiana - Lab288 P1 (version 2) (version 2) | ecosystem: Host-associated > Arthropoda: Insects >...
ACACCTATGTCCAAAGTTGAACGGTTACGGAGATAATGGCCAGAGAAGTTTGGAACTTTGACAGCTGTTACACACTTATTGATTACCAAATACATATTAAAACTGGCAGGAATATGTGGTTTATGTAATGTTATTATCTGTACTTAACATCAAACTAATTTGTGAGTGACATAAAGCGATTAAATTGAAGTACAAAAACACTCGCACTCATGTCAAAGTTGTCCTTAGGGTTCCAAGCACTATACATGAGAATGCCCAGCGGTGACGTAACATGGCTGACCGGCTAGCGTGAACTGAATTGCCGTCATATGACACCACACTCGAGGACGGAAATGGATAAGATTGTCAGCTGACAGGTACAGTGTGTGGACCCGCAAGAAGACCACTCTTTTCTCTGGCCATTATCTCCGTAATCGTTCAACTTTGGATATAGGTGTTTTGGGTTATATCGGTATAGTTTAACATAAGGAACACCCTCCCGAAGTCTGGCACATTCCTCCTGGGACATCCTCTATGTTTTTACTTGTGAGATTTTGAACATCATGATCTGATAGGCCATTATTAAGGGAGATAGAGAAGATAAGTTTATTCTACTGTTATCCAAAAATGTATTATCAATGGCAGTACTCTAGTTTTTTAAATTCTTGTTGCAAATCTAACCGTGTGCGATAGACCGTATGTTGTTCATAATGAGGTTAGTTGTTTTTGTTTTTGGCTGCTTTAAATGAGATAATCTGTCTTTACGTCTCCACAAATTGAAAATTCGGCTTTAGGTTTGTGCAGATATTTCAAAGCATCATCTAGATTCTTTATAAATTTATTAAAATATCCTGTAGGTGGTCTGTGTAAGTTTAATAACTTATAATTAATTTAGATGATTTAGTATCTAGGTCAATGGCACATATTTCTAAATCCTTTTCTTTACAGCTACGTGCAATATCAATTTTGGTGAAATACAGGGGTTTTTACGAACAAAAATACACACACCTCCGTTCTGTAGATTCTGACGGCAAAAATTGATCCTAATGTATAGCCTGGTAATTGGTAATGTGAGATGCAGCAGGTCCTTCCTGTTCCTTCACGTGATCCTCACTAGTTGTGAAGTTCAGCTTCTTAATTCTACTTAGTGGAATAACGTCGGTCTGGTTTCAGAATCTCAATAAATATACATACTCGAGTAAATATAATGATCGGCGAAATACAGAATTTGGAAGGTATTATAAAGCGAAATGCCAGCAGGTTTAACATTCACAAACTCTACGTTCTGCCCACACAGTGTATTTATGTGTTTTTTTATGGACCTCAGAACAAAACAGCGATTATTTCCCTATAGAACATTAACTGACTGGTTTTTTTTAACCGAGAGGGATTGTGTTTACTGTGCGGTACGGACTGGGTCTTTAAATATAATTCAGGTTTAAATAAAAATCTACGTTCTTCCCACACTGTATTTATGTGTTTTATATGGATCTCAGGACAAAGCAGCGATTATTTCCCTATATATTATTAGCTAATTATGTTTATAAATGAGTCCTTGAGTTTATTGCGCGGTAAGAACAGAGTCGATATGTAATTCACGTTAATCCTTAAAGGGCCGCTCCATAAGTCAGATGGTTAATGGCAATACTGATACGAGGAAGACCCGGATTCGATCCCAGGCCAGTCCGTGTGAAATTTGTGGTGGACAGATTGGAACTGCAACAGGTTTTGTGCGAGTACGACGGTTTCCTCCGTCGGTATCATTCCACCAATCTTCATCTGTACGTTTTTCTTACAGGAGGGGCACACAGGCGAAGTTTGGGAACCTTCCAAAACGCAGTGCTCTTACTGAAATCTGGAACCATTGGGTAGAAAAGTATTTTGACTTAAATCTTTAAATCGTTAATGTTACAGCAAATTTTTATTGTTACACCGTGCATGTTGTCAAGTTACTCAATTATTACACCAAACACTGCACATATATAAAGTTTATAAATTTTATATATGTGCACTGTTTGGTGTAATAATTGAGTAACTTGAGTTACAGCAAATGTTACGTGTAGTTACCACTGAGTTTCGAAGCATTAATTTGATGTCGTACCGCACGTATTCTGAGTTTGGGCAGCACATGGGAGCCTCGCGTTCTTGATGTGAGTATTAATGGAAGTTATATAGAGATTTTAATTTATTTTACTTGATAAATGACGCGAGCCTCGTCACGGAAACTTCAGTTCTCCAGCAGGTGTGCCATTGCAGTCACACTGAGAGTGACGTACAGAAGCAGTTGAAAGTCCGGAGCAGAGAATAGCTTTCCCCTGCCTCGTGTTGATTTTCCCTTCGTAACAGCTCATTAGCAATTCGCAGTGACGTCATTCTCATAGTTCTCCAACATACAAGAATAATAACTGATAGAAGCTACGTGTGATCGAAAGTGAACGTCACAAAACCTGAAGAAAATCACGTGTGATGTCACGTTTCATGTCTGTAACTGTTATGTAAATGGTTCTGATATATGTACGAACAGAAAAGACAATATGTATTACTGGAAAGCGTGGTGGTGGTAGTGGTGGCGGTGGTGGTGGTGGCGGCGGCAGTGGTGGTGGTGGCGGTTGCGGTGGTGGCGGTATTGCTGGTGGTTGTGGCGGCGGCGGGGGCGGCGGTGGTAGTGATGTTGGCAATGACCGTTCAAAGTCCTTGTGAAGAAAACATCAGTGTGTGTGCAGTTAATATCACAAGCGAAACCCTGTGTGTGTTGACACTGACGCTCGCTATATGACACAGTTCTGATTACATCACAACAATTAAATTTCGGCATAAATCGGCGTGTCTTTGCGAACTCTAATTGGAGGAAATGGTTCCAGTCGTACACAAAATATGATTTTTTTTGCGACACAAGAGCCCTAACCGGGCCTAGGCGGCCCCACTGTTGATGTTTCTAGATCACTCACAATTAGATGCATATGTTCATACACACCCGATAGGACTCCTCTGAGCGAGTGATCAGCCCGTCGCAGAGGACATTACCTACTCAACACACAACAAACACAAGAGACTAATATCCATGCCCTCACTGGGATTCAGACTCGCGATCCCAGCAATCGAGAGGCTGCAGACTTACGTCTTAGACCGCGCGTCCACCGGGACCGAAGGTCTGTATAAATACAGCCGGATTTTTTTTCTTTTTAAATCCTCAGCTTACTCCATTACAGTAGTCAGGACTTACTCACTTACTTACTTACTGCATGGTGCAGAGTCCTTCTTGAGAGGCTAACTGCTTTGCAGCTAGTCAAGAAATTACCCGCATTTCACGGAACCCGAAGGTTCATTACCGCATTTACAAGTGTCCGCCACCTGTCTCTATCCTGGGCCAGCCCAATCCAGTCCATATACCCACATCCCACCTCCTGGAGATCCATCCTAATATTATTCACCTATCTACGCCTAGGTCTCCCCAGTGGTCTCCTTCCCTCCGGTTTCCCCACCAAGACCCTATACACCCCCCTCTCCTCACCCATACGTGCCACATTCCCGGCCCATCTCATTCTTCTCGATTTTATCACCCGCACAGTACTGGATGAAGAGTACAAATCATTTAGCTCCTCGTTATGCAATCTCCTCCATTCCCCCGTTACCACGTCCCTCCTAGGTCCAAATATTCTCCTCAACACCATATTCTCAAACACCCTCAGCTACTTTTCCTCCCGCAATGTCAACGACCAAGTTTCACGCCCATACAATACAACAGGCAAAATTATAGTTTTATATAGCTTGATCTTTAAATTTTTGGATAGCAACCAGGAAGACAAAAGATTCATTACAGTAAGCAATACTACATGCTATTGTAATCTTACATTTCTGTTGTTAGTCTTCATTACATCTGTTCGTTAGAATGGTTTGTCTTTTCAACGTCCATTCAGCTTATGTAATAAAGCCGGATGTCCATAATTATTTTGCTACTGACGGTAAGCAGTTTTAAAAAACTGTATCTTAGCGGGAAGAAAATGTAACTCTTATACTGAAGCAGCGTGTACTGAAATAATTTAATAATGGTGATGACCTTAAAAAATTGCCTGTAGAAATTTGATCGGTGCTTATGTAAGTAGATATAGTAACATTGAGGTGAGCGTCATTTCTAAAGGCCTCGCATAATGGGAGTTTATTAATTACGTTAAGTAATGTCAGCAACAAGGTAACGCTGCGGATATGAAACTTAGATAATAAACGGGACAGACATAAACTACAAGAAAGTTGGGTAGGGTTTCTAAGAAACTTCGCAGAAAATACGCAATGTGCTTCGAAAACAAGACGGTTGTATCAGAGAATAAATATGTACCGAGTGTGCAAATAACAACGTCCGTGCTAGACTTTTTTTTACAGATGCAGTAATATAAACAACCAACTAGATGCAACAATAACGGTTTATTGATAATTTCAATCAGCTCAACATGTTTCGGGCGATAATTTCGCCCATCCTCAGGAGCACTAGATTGTGTTTACAGCTTGTATAAGGCACCGACGATGCTACCGACACTTCATCCAGTTCACCAGCCAGTAGCACCGTCGGTGCATTATACCACAAGCTGTAAACACAGTCTAGTGCTCCTGAGGATGGGCGAAATTATCGCCCGAAACATGTTGAGCTGATTGAAATTATCAATAAACCGTTATTGTTGCATCTATTTGGTTATTTTATATTATTGCATCAGGGATGCACTGTCACGCAAACATCAGATTTTCTACAGAAGCTACCAGGTGCGAGCTAGTTAAGAAGTTCCCCGAATTTTACGGTTCCCCGTTGTTCATTACCGTATTCACAACAGACTGTCACGTGTCCCTATCCTGAGCCAGATTATTCTAGTCCACGGCTTTTCGTGTTATTTATGTAAGGTTTATTTTAATATGGTCATAAGTCTGTTGTATCCGTTGCGGACCCGATGAGGAACGTATCTTAGATGTTGTTCCCAGGGAGGACGGAGCTCGTAACTCTGGTTAAGACGGGGAGTCGGGTAGGTCGCACACACTCTCAATAATCCCCAAGCAGAATATATTGGAGTTTTATTGTGCAAGAGTATAGAGTAATTGCATTTACAACTGAAATGTATCAGTGACAATTCTCGCCAGTGGACTCTTCATTAACTTTCGCACTCACTGACTGTCCAGCTTCGTACTTTGCTGCTCAGACACAGTTCGAGCTACGCAGCAGACTGCTGCCGCAGAACAAAGCAACTATTGTTACATGTGTTGCTCCACACACTGCTTGCGCGATTCACTTAGCGAGTCCAGTTATAAACAAAAAAAAAAGTGTAAGGAAATTATATTCCTCCCATGCCTGGTCTTAAGAGAGGCGAGAACTAAGCATGAGTAAATTTAACTTATGACTAACATACAGTACATGTAAGAATGCTAAAAGAAAACCACAATAAAAAATTAATGTGTGTCAACTACACAACACTCTTTCCCCCAGGTTTCCATAAAATAACTCAAAAGTTTATGTTCTCCTCCATACGTGTCCCATGTCGCGCCATTCCCATACCTCTCAATATAATCGCCATAATGATATTCTCTGAGAAAAATAAATATTGAAAATCCTGCCTGCGGTCTGTTGGGACTCTCAAACTCTTCCACAGGAAAGAAGTCTGCAGCTTCTAAGGGTTTCTGTTTTAACTTTCTGATTCCTACACTGAAGTTTGTGTTGGTACTACCATGCGGGGCACCTTTTCTAAGTAGACGACGACGACGACGACGACAACAACAACAACAACAACAACAACAATAACAACGACGGCAGCATCTAACCAGTTAACTAACTACATAGAGGAGAGTCCTTCTTGATAAGCTAGCTTTTCCTTAGCTAACCAAGATATTCCCCTCTTGTTATGGAATCTGAAGATTTCATTACCGCATTCACAAGAGTCGCCCCTGTCCCTATCCTTAGCCAGATCATTCCCGCCAGTGCCTTCCATCCTACTTCTTGAAGATACATTTTAATATTATTCTCCCATTTAGGCCTGGGTATTCCAAGTGGTCTTTTTCCCTCAGGTGTCCCCACTAGAACCCTGTATGCACCTCTCGTCTCCCATACATTCCACATGCCCAGCCCTTCTCATTCTTCTCGATTTGATCACCCGAATAATATGTACTGGGTGAATAAAGATCATTAAGCTCCTCATTATGTTGACTTCTCCACTCCCCTGTCACCTCGTCCCTCTTATGTCTAAATATCTTCCTCAGTACCCCCATTCTCAACCACCCACAGCCTACGTCCCTCCATCAATGTGTGCGAACAATTGTCAGCACATCCATACAAAACAACAGGCAAAATTATAGTTCTTTATATCTTAATCTTTATATTGTTTGATAATATGCAAAATAATAATAGTGCTACTAATAATGCTGATCCAGCAAGGAGTGTATGTAGTGTCTAAAGTTTAGTTTCGTAGGCGGTATGTGCGTGGATTGATTCCCGGTCTAGGTAACTGTGTCCCTTTCTGAAGTTCTCCATTATTTTACTACGACTTTATGTATAAATACGTGTAGTATATCAGATAGGGCACAGAGGCCTATTTATTAGCTACTATTTAGCCGTAATTCATAATTTTAAGCGTATTTAGTATTAGGTTGACATTACTTAACTTCTTCGGTTGATATGGCGTCACTGAATAATCTGACAAGGAAGAGTATGTGTAACACAAAAAACACGTTCAAATGTAAATAAATTGCTAGTGTAAGAGCTGTGAATGTCTGTTTTTTTCAAGAAAATATCTTAATCATTTCCCTCACTTTTTGTTCGATATATCGACATGGACGCAATGTCGAACTGGCTCCTATGTCGAATTATTATTATTATTATTATTATCATCATCATCATCATCATCATCATCGATAAAGACGTTACTTTTCATTTCCTGCCCCTTTGCGGCGACGATTCGTCTTTAAACCAACGATGGCTGTTCAGGACCTGTAGTGTTCCTGTGGTTGCAACGATAGCCGTTCCTGCTACGCTTTCTTGTTTCAAAGGAAAGTATAAGCATTTCCTTCCAAGAGCAATTACAGTTGGTACATGTTACGTCTGTGGGCCGGTTAGCTCAGTCGGTATAGCGACTGAGCTACGGGCTGGACGGCCCGGGATCGAATCCCGGTAGGGACGAGATTTTCCGCCCTTCCAGACCGGCCCTAAGGCCCACCCAGCCTCCTATAAAATGGGGTACCGGATCTTTCCTGGGGGTAAAGTGCGGCCGGGACGTGCTGCTGACCACTCCCCCCTTCTAGTACCGCGGTCTTGGAAGAGTAGAGCTATACCTCTACCCACCCTCTGGGCCACATCGGACCTGTAACGGGATCACTTTACCTTTACGTGTTAAGTCTACGACAAATATTTTTCGCGCGACTGAAATTGAGGTGAGAATTTTCTGAACAATTGGAACGTGCATGTGATTTAGCTTCTGAACTTTGTGTATCTTGTTATACTTTAACTTTTTTCTCTACCTTCCCACCCTCCCCCTCCCCCTCCCCCTTTTTGTTTCCGACCTCCTTAATTTTCTTCGTTATGTCTTACATGTTTTTTGCCTTCCGCTTTTTTCCCCTCATATTTCCCCATTTATGTAAAGTTATTTTAATGACCTTTCTTTGCCAACCTATCGACAACACACTCCAATCGCTGTTTCACGTACCCACTGCTTTACATCGATTGCTGTTTGCACGTGCACCGTTTTGACCTGTTTAAACATAGAGAAATTCGGTACAGCCCGCTTACTGAAGCCCGCGCTGTGATGGCACTCGAAATCATTACTGCTGTTTCCACTTTATTATTACGATGTATCTTTTTGTGACACTCTTCTATGTTTCTTGTCTAATTTATTCTTCAACTTAGCGACTAGGCTGCGGGCTGAACGGACAGAATTTTGATTCCCGGTCGGAGCAGTAGATTTCGTTATCTCCAAAACGTCGGTACCGGCTCTCGGGTCCACCCGGTCTCTCCTCGAATGGCTACCGCCCTTCTTTTTTCCAGGGGTAAAGCAGCCAGGGCGTGACGTTGGCCACTCACCTCCACCAAGCGGCGAAATCGAGTGACAGTAGTGTTGCACCCGTGCCTTTGTGGCGTTGTCAGCGACAGCTTTAGCTTTGTTGTTACGCAAGGCATTGCTTGTGTTAGGGTGCAGGCGGCCTAGTTACGCTTCGGGGAGGCGTTTGCGGTTCCCCCATACCCCCCCCCCCCCAGTTTCCTTATGATATTGGTCTTGAGAGCCGTATATTGTCCTAAACGACACCTCGCGTTTGTATTATTTTGTTGTGTTCTAATACTGATAGAATAGTTTAGAATAGAATAAGCTAGGTTAGGTTGGGTTGGGTTAGGTTAGGTTAGGTTGGGTTAGCTTAAGTTAGGTTAGTTTGCGTTTGTTAGGGTTGGTTAGTGAGGTTACGTTGCGTTTCACTAGGTTGTATTTGGTTAGAATAAATAATGTAGGTTGGGCTGGTTAGGTTGGGGTATATTTGGTCAGTTGCGTTAAGTTGGGTTATGTTGGAATTAGTTCAGGTTAGGTTATGTTAGGTTGCTTAAGTTAATTTAGTGACGGTTGGTTAGGTTAGGTTGGGTTCGTTAGATTAGGTTAGGTTGGTTAGGTTAGGGTATATTTGGTCAGTTGCGTTAGGCTGTGTTATGCTGGAATTAGTTCATGTTAGGTTAGGTTAGGTTAGGTTAGGTTAGGTTAGGTTAGGGTATTTTAGGTAGGATCAGTTCAGAATAGAATAATTTAGCTTAGGTGAGGTTACTTTGTGTGAGGTGAGGTTGGTTAGGTTAGGGAAGGTTCGGTTAATAAGGTTGGATTGTTTTGTGTTGGATTTATGTTAGGTAAGGTTCGATAATTTAGGTTAATTTATTGGGAATTGATTATGTTAGGTTATTAGTAACAAAAATGGTATTTTTGTAGTTAAAACTGTGACAATTTTCCTTCTTTTGGTCGAGCTGAGTCTTTAATTTCCTAACACAGATATTAACGCGATCTGAATGCTGTACAGAGAAAGTTCATGGCGGTTTTGCGGCAGTATTCGATGTGCTCTGCTCAGGCAGCTGCGCGGTTTTGTTTGTTTTCGCCACAGTCTGTCGATCAAGTCGTCCGTTAGACACATCCAGCTGCTACTGGCATGTGAAGCCCCCTCCAAACAGTTACACCCCCATTGATGCGCTTCTACTGCCCGAATGAATAATTTATTGGGATAGAAAGTTTGGATTTGTCGGGAGGGGGAGCCTGCAGTACTACGGTTTATTGGCGCCTCTCCAAACACAGATGTCAGGGAGCAGAGAGTACGAGGTGTTTTGGTTTGCAAGATCTCTAATGTTTTCAAGATTCAGCTGATCGCACCCACAGCGTACGACGGAGAGGAATTCATATCTTAGGGTCATTATAATCGTTATGTTGTGGAAATGTTCGGAGATTCTTTTGTGTCTGTACGCTGCATTGGCATGTCGTAACCTCTCAAGCATCCCATCGCTCCATACACATAGTAAACAGCCTTTGTTTTGGATGTTTTAAATCGTCTAGAATTCTCTTAAACTCAGCCTTGCATTAGCCGGATCTGTTTTCATTATCGAGTATGAATTTTCCACTAAGTCTATTACTCTTAAACCCCGCAATATCGCCGTAGATTAAATTCCAAACACTACCCAAGAAGAAGAGAGTTTTAAATCTATAATACCCTAAAAAGCACAGACGGTGTAATTCAGTTGCTGCAGCAACTAGGCTGTCGGTTGGACGATCTGGGAATCGAATCCTTGCAGTTCCATAATGCCCGGAAGGGCTGTGGGGCTCAATCCAGCCACCTACTCAGTGGATACCGGAATTTTACTGGGGTTAAAGTGACCGAGGCTTAAAGTTGTGCACTCACTTCCATCAATAATGACGTTAAGCATAAGTGGAGCTGTACCTCAGCTCCCCCAATATATCTTCGTTTCTACATCAGGGACAAATTTTGTCCCTTGAGTGCATTCACGAACTACAATGCACCGATGCTGACAGCATGTAAGAATTTGAGGGTCGGTACAGTGCACCGAGGTCGGCATTGATGGGCCAGGAGTCGTCTCCATACCTGTACACTGAAGGAAGTGTGAAACTTGGCAGTCTTTTGCAGAGCTACACGACCTCACAACCCACAAATCTATGGTCAGGGTCATAGAAAACAAACTTAATACAGAGATAGATTATTTCTACTTGAAGGCTATTTATCTTTTACATGACACTGGAAAAGTAATGAATGAAACTAATACTCCATACCAGAAAAACACGTATTATAACATATGCATAAAAGGTAAAGTTAAAGCAATCCCTGTACAGGCCGTGAGGGATCCAGGAGGCTAGGGTTCTTGGATTTCAAGACAGTCGGTACATGGAAGTTGTAAGTTTGTCAGCCACATGCACCGGCCGCCTTTACCCCGTAGGAAGTATTCCTGGTACTCATTTCTGTTAGAGGCTGAGTCGATTCAGGGCCATAGAGCAGCCGGAAGTATTGTGTCAATGAAGAACGCCATCGACTCGACCGGGAATCGAACCCGTAACCTTTCGGCTGCAGCGCAGTGCCTCAACGAAATTTTCCTCCGCGTGCCCCTGCTTAATGATGTGTTGAACTGAAATTGACCATAACACTGAACAAGATTTCGGGGGATGACTCTGATACATCCCAACATTTTATTTGTGTAGTCTCCCTTAAGGATGCCTCTAATGGGATATATTTTCGTGATTGAACCTTTGAACTTCTCTTGAACCGAATAAAAAACACATTGAAGTGAAAAGAACACAAGAGAAACAAAGATGTATACACTATTTGGAGGCCGGGACGGGTTGCTTTCATGGATGATGGTCAAGCCACTTTTTATGATTAAATCTTAAGAATAGTGAACTTCATTTTGTCTCTTCTGTAACTAATGTTTGAATGTCTTACTCGAAACAAGATTCCTTCCAGTCGTTTTTGTATCTGGTTTCAAAGCTTTTGGCTCAGAGCATTCCCCTTTGACGCGATCTCTCTCTGTCTGGCCACACGCTACACAACTTTGATATGGTAGATTGCATCACCGTTCCTACACCTGACGTGTGTAGATCATTATGATCGATACAGTTCCGATCGGGACTTCTGCTTCGTGATTCACGCACAAGTTTATCTCACCGTTAAGTTATTAACATGTAATAGTTACACGGGATGTGTTTGTACAAATTTTCTTGAAACAATACAGCCGAGGAAATACAGTACGACTCTATATTAATAATTGTCCAACGAGATGCAACATAGAGCAGTCTATTATTCTGCGAATTCACTCTACATGTTTCGGGTGTCAAACACACCCCTCATCAGGAGTACCTCCCTCGAACGTCGCCACTTTGGCTTGACCACGTTGGAGGGAAGTAGCTGTACAGTACCGGAGGCTGTAGTTACAGTTTTGTGTACTCCTGATGATGGGTGTGGTTGACACCCGAAACATGTAGAATGAACTTGCAGAATAATGAATAGACTGATTTGTGTTGTATCTCATTGGACAATTATTAATATAGATCAGCGATGCACGGAACCATAAACATAACATTCAACAATACTCCTTCAAAATCCTTACAAGCTAACATTCATAATTACATTTATATCTCATTTAATTTTATCAGGTTTTTGATATCGAAACATTATCGTCAGCCTTTTAAATGCTAAGCCTAGCCTGAATTATAATTAAGAGTTCCGGTTCGTACCGCGCAGTAAACACTCCGTATCAGTTAATCAGCTACTCTTGTGTAGGGAAAGCAGCGATGTTTGTTCCGCTATTCATTCTGAACGCTTAAATACACTATGTAGGCAGAACGTGGAATTTCTGAATGTTACACCTGGTGGTACATAAAGGAATCACCAGTCTTTAAAGGGTTAAATAGAATAAGATAACTTCGTATACTAATAAATTCAGGGTGGAGAATTTGTTCTTTTATACCTTGGATTTCATGTTAATTTTTTTCCTCCGGCGACATTTATTATGGTCACGATTTGTCATTGATGTTATTCTTAACTTTCTAAAACCCTGTGGCTACTATTCTTACAACCATCTTTAACAAAGAAAAGCTTCTGCATTTTTTCCCATTTCGTTTCGATGTGTTCAGCGTTGCCCTTACATTACATGTGGGATATTTCCCTATACAGTACTGACTGATTGGTATTGTTAATAGGCAAAAGATGCTTTTCGCTGCGAGTTACGAACTGAATCTGCATATGGACCTGTATTTTATATTAATCTTAGCTTTCCAGTGGTTGATTTAATAAAAGTGTTGTTCTTGTAAATTAAGTACAGGGATTAACGGTTTACAGATTCATGTTCGAATAATATGGTAAAAGCAGTGGCCCAGAGGGTTCCAGGAAGTTAAGGTTCCCAGATTACTTGACAACAGCACAGGATGGTGGTAAGGTCAGCCTTACGCACCGGCCGCCTTTACCCCCAGGAAATACTCCTGGTACTCATTTCTGTTAGAAGCTGAGTCGACCCCAGGGTCATAGCGCGACCGGAAGGATTTTATGTCAATGAAAAATTCCAATGACACCAGCTGGGGTCGAACCAGCGACCTCCCGATTTGTAGCACAGCACCTTAACCACTGTGCTACCGCGGTCCCCTCGAATAATATGGAACGTCACTTTAAACTCGTTAGCCAAATACGTAGTTGGTACAGTTGGCAATGTACGAGTATGTACGTTACTTTTGTACAAAATAAAATCTGGAAACTCGTAAGTAGTTGAGGAAATAATCCGATGTTCCTTTGTAAAGTGCTGGCAACGTTACAGAGCTGCTGAAAGGGTGGAACGTGGGATAAGGAATGAAACGTTGTATACATTACATACAAGTATCGCCGGCATCACTTAAGATTTACTGTTTTGTAACTGCTTAGCTCCTATGCTGAATCGCTATTTGTCAAGCATATGTATTGTAGCCGAACATTTTTAGTATATTTGTTTATTAGGATTGCTGGCGTCAGTTACGGACGGTTCATGGCCATGCGTTGTAAGTTAATCTGTCAGCGTATATTGTGGACCGTCGGTGATAGGTAGGAGGGGAGAGATTTAAATGAGAAAACGTTAGCAGCTGACAACGGACGCTAGCAGTCCAGTAGGGAAGTCAGTCGCGTACGAGTGTGGTGTAAGTAGGAGTACAGAGAAGTGACTGTGTCAGTTTCCTATAAGTGATCTAGTTGTTTTACTGGATATAGCGCTCCATTATTTTATATCAGTAATAAATTGAGTAAATAACAAGTAAAAAAAGAAATAATTAAAACTATATGTGATTCGGTGAACCACACCCGTTTCCAGAAAGACGATCACCTACCAGACTGAGCGCGTCGGGACAGCAAAGTTACGAAGGGTGATCGTGTAGAGTATTTTAGTACCCTTCCTCATTCTTAAGTCTTCCTTCCAGAGTTATACGTTTAAGACATCGAAATGGATTGCCATAAAATTTAAAATAATAATTAAATGCAGAACTTAACGGCAATAGGTTTGTTTTGATTTGCCTTAGTTACAGGTTGTGACTAACAATATTATACAATTTAGTCGTTTATTTGTGTGTACATTTCTTCTCACTGCTGCTACAAAGCGTGAAACAATATTTAATAAAAAGTTCTTAGATACATTTTGGTTCTGTATCCTGGTTATCTTTCCACTTGCTATGCCCGCTTGATTTTCGTCGCGACTCAAAGAGTGAATGGAGTTCAGTGTACGTATGGAAATTAATATCTCAGTTTCTTCATCCTTTAACCTTTATCCTGCTAACGTGGAAAATATGGTGAGCTCCTAATAACGCCAGCAAATGACAGATGGGATTTAAATCGGCGTTTAAAGGGTTAATATGGCCGTAATCGTCATATACACGTATGTCATGTTAATTTGTTCTCAGAATCAACAGTGGTGATTTCCCTGAACGCCTGTCGCCTGGATTAATTTTACGGCTGATATGTTTCTTTCATTATGAAGTAGGGACCCCCCCCCCAGTTAGGGTTTGTTTGCGACACCATGGTCTACTGAACTACCTAGCAGATCTTTTCAAGACAGCCTTTTTTAGAAAGCTTATGATTCGCCATTGAAGGCAGTCTCCTTCGTTTTCATTAGTTCCTTCTCAAAATATTGTTTTTTTTAACAAAATGTAACGCTAGTAATTGTTAGTGCAGCCTGTGCTGAAAGTCCTGTTAAGTGCATGAAATATGTTAGCTTCCCTTGGCTGCTGATGGTGGCAGCCCATGACCATAAGATGCTGGTACCGGCACGGCGTAGAAGCGGAAGTGATTGGCTCTGGAAGAACTATCCTTGTTCGGAGGATTCAGTTACGCCAATCAGATCCGAACATTCCCTTCAAACTGTGCAGACGCTTAAACCTGTTGCAATGTATCCACCATTGCCTGTTTTCCCCATGTTTAGCCTATGAGGCATTGTCTCTAGCCTCTTGATTTGACAGCGTTTGTGGTGTAATTATCGAAGGGCTTCGACCATGTTCAGAAAAAGATAATTGATAACATCAAACACTGTTTATCGAGAAGTGCTTTAAAGTTTTAAAAAATGTAAATAAATATTTGCAATGATTTGTACTCCTCACCCAATATTGTGCGGGTGATAAAATCGAGAAGAATGAGATGGGCTGGGCATGTAGCGCGTATGGGTGAGGAGAGGGTGGTGTATAGGGTCTTGGTGGGGAAACCGGAGGGAAGGAGACCACTGGGGAGACCTAGGCGTAGATGGGTAAATGATATTATGATGGATCTCCAGGAGGTGGGATGTGGGTATATGGTCTGGATTGGGCTGGCCCAGGATGGAGACAGGTGGCGGGCGCTTGTGAGTGCGGTAATGAACCTTCGAGTTCCGTGAAATGCGGGGAATTTCTTGACTAGCTGCAAACCAGTTAGCTTCTCAAGAAGGACTCTGCACCATGGAGTAAGTAAGTAAGTAAATAAATATTTGCTGATTAAGTATTTTATTGATTTTACATTCGAATTATTCGCAGGGGCACAACTAGTCCTGTAGCGATCGATGAACTGTGTCCTCTGAACGGTTAAAACAGAGAATGATTTTATCGAATGAGTTATCGTATGTACAAGGAAGGTCTCCCTGCAGCGTGGATTTGGTTGGACTTTGCTTTCTAGTCTGTACTGCCAGACAATCCTGGACATAGCTGTAATAATTACAGACTTCGTCCCGCCATTTGACCACTTCTGCGGAATGACCTCTGGCGCCAAAATGCTATGGAAACTCTTAATTGTCATAATGTATGGTATGCAGCCGGAATGCCATTTCCATATTCATGACTTCTTTCTTGCATTGCTCGTATCCTTCACTCTCGCGTCCAAATTTACGTTAAATTCCTCGCGAAGTAATTACTGCATAATTATCTACCTCCATCTATTGTTTCTGGTACATTGCATCAGCTGTCGTGTTAATTTGAGGTCAGTTTTACTTACACTGAATGTTACAGAACTTCGAGTTGATGGTGGCGGAGCTGGTATCAAACGAGGTAATCCATTATAGTGTTCAAAAGAACTCGACTCGCCACTGGACTGAGTATTGTGAAGTAATTGACTGCAATTCACAGGCCAAGTGTGCATTGCTGTAAGGGGCAACCTGACATTTTCCCATCGATGTGAAATTAAACCCAGTAGTGTAATGTAAAAAACAGCATTGAGCAAGAATAAGAATTTTCACATGCAAAATTGGACTTTAATTTAAGAATAAACTAGTACAACGCTACATATGGAGCATATCTTTGTATGGTGCTCAAATTGGACACTTCAGAAAGTTGAGCAGAAATAGCTGGAAAGTTTTTAAATTTGTTCCTGGAGAATTATGGAGATGATCAGTTGGACAGATCGTGTGAGAAATGAAGTGTTACATACAGTCAGGGAAGTCGGGTGGGGTGGGGGAAATCGAAAGAAGGCTAGCTGGATTGGTCACATCTTGCATAGGAACTGCATTTTCAACACGATATTGAAAGAAAGATAGAGGGAAGGATAGAAATGAGGGGAAGACAAGAAAGAAGACGTAAGCAGCTACTGGTTGACATCAAGGAATCTAGTGGATGCTGGAACTTGAAAAGGAAGCACTGGCTCTCATTGTGTGGCGAGTTCGCTTTGGAAGGGGCAATGGACCTGTCATAAGGAGGATTGAAGAAAGAAAGAAAGAAAGAAAAAAAGAATGAATGAATGAAAAATGAATGAAAGAAAGAATAGTTATCATTTAACGATATTAGCAGTAGCTAAGATTACATCGATTTTGGATGAATGAAGTATGAATATAGAGCACTGCTCACAACGGAAGTGTGCAATATTCGGATAAATCCTTGTCCCAGTGCTGTTTTGTCTACTAAAAATCGTGCATGGACCTGACTGGGATCGAACCCGAGCCAGCGCTATGCCAGACTGGAAATTAACCGCTTGAGTCATGGCATCGCCCGGCAAACTCTATCTAGTCTTCGGGTTTTCGGATCAAAATTTTGTATCACTTTCTAATCTCCTTCTTTGCTGCTCCATAACCTGACTGATGATAAGAAAGTGAAGGTAGAAATGTTTAAAATTGACCTGCAAAATAAACATATTCCTCCGTCCAGACAAATTCCCTGAACAGTGTGGTATGTCGCAGCCGCTTTTGTCTACATTTTTCATTCTTCATTCATAAATATTTCTGTAGTAATATGTTACAGACAGCGTCGTTAAACAAACCTATATAATTTTTATCTTTGTACCATGCATTTTGATATCTATAAAGTCCATACACCATCAAATGCACTCTTTATTAAACTTGACAAAGTTTTAAAATTTGCATTAAAAATCACTTTGACTTGCTCCTACATTTATGTTAGTAATTAACCAACTTGATGCACAAAATTTTTGTTTTAAAATAAGTTTATTTCATGCTTCTACATGTTTCGCGCACCACGTGCTCATCATCAGGAGGTAAAAATTGTATTATACCGCCTCTGGTATGACACCTATAGGTGTCCGTCACGTGCACAGGTTGAGAGAGGACTCACCTATAGGTGTTATGATACCAGAGGCTGTATAATACAATTTTGACCTCCTGATGATGAGCACGTGTGCTCGAAACACGTAGAGGCATGAAATATTGTAAAACAAAAATTTTGTGCATCAAGGTGGTTAATTACTGAGATAAATTTACTGAGATGCACGGTCAGCAAAACGTAAAAATTTGCTCCTGCATGTTTCGGTCTACGACCATAATCAGGGAGCCTTCACTAGAGCCTAGCTAAATTTATATTTAGGTTAAGATTCGTTAAATACTACGAGGTTATATGTTATACGGTGGTGTGGCAGCTGTGTGTACTGTGCGCTCACTCAACACAGCGCACAGAACACACACAATACCTGTGATATGTTGCCACACCTCCTCATAACATATAACCACATAGTAATCACCGAATCATAACCTAAATATAACTTGAGCTAGGCTCTAGTGAAGGCTCCCTGATGATGGTCGTAGACCGAAACATGTAGGAGCAAGTCAAAGTGATTTTTTATGCAAATTTTAAAACTTTGTCAAGTTTAATAAAGAGTGTACTTGATGGTGTATGCACTTTATGAACCGTACATAATTAAACAATAATCTACTTGTATCGTATTTAATAGTAAGAAGTTGAATTTTTTGTAACTTCTCCATTTTGTCATTTAATCAGCACACCAACTAATGCACACATATAAAAGTTTTTACATTAAAACACTTAAAATCGCTCCAACATGTTTAGATCCTAAGATCATCTTCAGGGAGCTACACTGTTCCTTGCTGAAGTCACATTTTTAAAAGCACTCACTGATTAATTTCCTTATATTAACTTGGTGCTATGGCAGCATGTCTGTAATATACGCACATCCCACCTCCTGGAGATCCATCCTAATATTATCCAACCATCTACGCCTAGGTCTCCCCAGTGGTCTCCTTCCCTCCGGTTTCCCCACCAAGACCCTATACACCCCCTCTCCTCACCCATACGCACCACATGCCCAGCCCATCTCATTCTTCACGATTTTATCACCCGCACAATATTGGTTGAGGAGTACAAATCATTTAGCTCCTCGTTATACAATCTCCTCCATTCCCTTGTTATCTCGTCCCTCCTAGGTCCAAATATGCTCCTCAACACCATGTTCTCAAACACGCTCAGCTTCCTTTCCTCCCGCAATGTCAGTGACCAAGATTCATACTCATACAAAACAACAGGCAAAATTATAGTTCTATATATCTTGATCTTTAAATTTTTGGATAGCAACCTGGAAGACAAAAGGTTCTGCACTGAATGATAGCAAGCAGACCTTAATGGAGTTATTTCTCGTCTAATTTTTTCTGGCAATTTTTAGGTTATAGAAGGTCCTCAACTAGAGGCTGAGTTTGTAGTATCACGCTGACCTGTCAGGTTTATCGCGTCGTCTGAGGGGCGGTGATAAATGGGTATGGTATCGCAGTAGAATGATGGCTAGTGGTGCAAGGTACAGAAAAATAGCCGCCCGTTGTCGCTTAGTGAACTGCAAATTGTCACACAAGACCTATCTTGACATAGTTACTGCTACAGGATGGTCAAACCAAGCGGTACCCGTAGTCAGTACCATTTACTGCATATTCTATTAATCTTCTCTTCTAAGAAAATTTTTTTCGCTTCACTGTTTTGTCCACGTCGTGACAGTTAATGCCTGGCTGCCTGCTCGTGCTATACTATAATTACAACACTTCTTCCAATTGCGGTATTAAGGAAGGCTGCTGTGAAAGTGTCTGAAAATTTCGTATCATTGGTTTGGACGACATTATTTAAGATTAGTTGCTACTAATAGTTCGAAGAATGAGAATATTTTGAAATTAAAAATTTAACTTTCTGCGTTTTCCTAAACACGACATTCATTTGGAAGTCCCACTTGGCGAGATTGTTTACAGACAAATATTCTTAATTATATATAAAGATACAGTCCGTACCGCGCAGTAAACCCTCTCCTTCTCCTTTGTAAAACCTATCATTTAATGTTGTGTAGGCGAATAAGTGGTTGTTTGTTCTGAGATACATATGGAACACATAAATACGCTGTGGGTAGAAGATAGAATGTTTTGATATTAATACTGATGTCACGAGTAGTAACCAGTCGGATGTAAAAGGTTTAAATTAACCGCTGATTTTTGTGAGAAAATCATGATCATTGCCTAAATACATTTACTTACTTACTCCATGGTGCAGAGTCCTTCTTGAGAAGCTAACTAGTTTGCAGCTAGTCAAGATATTCCCCACATTTCACGGAACCCGAAGGTTCATTACCGCACTCACAAGCGTCCGCCACCTGTCTCTATCCTGGGCCAGCCCAATCCAGTCCATATACGCACATCCCACCTCCTGGAATTCCATCCTAATATTATCCACCCATCTACGCCTAGGTCTCCCCAGTGGTCTCTTTCCCTCCGGTTTCCCCACCAAGATCCTATACACCTCCCTCTCCTCACCCATACGCGCCACATTCCCAGCCCATCTCATTCTTCTCGATTTTATCACCCGCACAATATTGGGTGATGCAGTCTCTTCCTAAATACACTGCGTGCACAGAATACAGTGACTTTATTTTTTATTTATTTTATTTATTTCTTACTATAACCAACAAATTCACAATTATGTAATAAATGTATATATCCCAACAGTCTGTCTGTGTAACCTTCACTACTACGTGTTTCGACACTTTCGTGTCATTATGTCGAAACTTGGTTCCAACAAGTTAAAGTTCCCAGATTACGTGACAGTAGCACAGGATGGTGGTAAGGTTGGCAGCCTTACGCGCCGGCCGCATTTTACCCACAGGCAATACTCCTGGTACTCATTTCTGTTAGTGACTGAGTCGATCCCAGGGCCATAGTGCGATCGGAAGGATTTTATGTCAATGAAAAATCCACTGATACCTACTGGGATCGAACCAGCGACCTTCCTATTCATAGCGCAGCACCTTAACCACTGTGCTACCGCGGTCACGACGGTACATGTGTTGAAATAAAAAGAAAATTTCATTGATTTTAGTTGTGACACTGGTATACAGTGTACTGTGCTGTGAAGGCTTAAGTGAGGCAAAGTTCAAGATTTTCATCTCTGTGCATGGTACTTGTACTGTACATTCGTCGGCACAGTGTATTGTGTGATTGGAAGAGAGTCTGAGCAGTAACAGTCGGGTTAGACACGTGAAATATTTCACAGCCGTCAATTAGAAATGTACCTTTGAACATGGATCATAACTTTAACAGCAGTAACGTTGAAAGGGGCTTAACACTTCTCCCGTTTTATTACTGCGTTTGATCGTATGATCCAGGAAAGAACTTAGCGATGAAATTTCCTAGAATCTGGATGTTAGTGTCTATTGTATTCAGCTACGTACCTGCTGAGAGTGAGAGTGATGCTGCCTTGTGCTGTATTTTGGTACAGCGCTCTGCGTAAGTCGAATGAACGTAGGGATTAGATGGTATTTATTTCTAAGAAACCTCGAAAACAGGAAAGACAACAACAAAGACGACGACAACAACAACATAGTCAAAATATTTAACAGCAGAAAATTGAAATGTTCTCGAACATCGCGACGTGTCAAGTGATAAACATTTCCCGGTGGCGCAGTTGGTTGAGGCGCTTCGCTACAACCCGGAAGGTCGTGGGTTCGATTACTGATTATGTCACTGTAATTCTTCCGTCAGGCCGCGCTGTGGCCCTGGGATCGACTCATCTTTTAAAAGCAATTAGTACCGGGGATGTTTCGTGGGTGGTAAAGGCGGCCGGTGAGTAGGAGAGACAACCTGATCACTTTCATATGCCAGTTATATTGAAATCTGGGAACCTCAACCTCCTCGTAACCCTCAGGGCCTGTCCAGGTCTGTACATGGGTCGCTTTACCTCGCCATCATACAACTGAAACAGAACATAACCATAAGGTGTATCCTCCGATATTCAGGATCATGAATATGAATTAAATTTTCAGCATTGATACTGTAACACACACATCCTGTTAAGTTGCAACGTTTTTTTAAAATTACTTCATACGTGTTGACGTATTTCGTGATATAAGGAATAATGAATGATGAATTAAAAACTGTGTCTGTGAGGAAGGAAACGGTCTGATCTGATTCAAAATGTCAACCAGAGATTTTCTGGCAGGACTGAGGGAAACAACGTGCAAAATCAAGGTGGGGGGTCATCTGGTCACAATCAGACTGTGCACTTACTCAGTATAAATCTAAGCATTACCTCTGCATTAACCTGACAGCTGTTTTCTGTTAACTACAGTAAAAACCAGGGCCGGGTAGCTCAGTCGGTATAGCTACTGAGCTATTGGCTGGAAAGTCCGGGATCGAATCCCGGTGGGGACGAGACTTTCCGCCCGTCCAGACCGGCCCTGAGGCCCACCCAGCATTCCGTAAAATGGATACCGGGTCTTTCCCGGGGGTAAAGTGCGGCCGGGGCGTGCTGCTGACCATTCACCCCCTTCTAGTGCCGCGGTCATGGAAGAGTAGAGCTATACCTCTACCCACCCTCTGGGCCACAACGGGCCTGTAACGGGATCACTTTACCTTTGCCCTTACCTTTTACAGTACAAACCCAATCGGAGTGTATCTGCCCTGAACACAGTATTTGTTGTACGAGTGACTCATCAGCTTTTTATTGGATTCTGTTTGGAGGACTTTTCGTATTCATAGAGTTCGGTTTTATTAATGGCAGATGCTTTTCGTGGTATCTAATTTGGATCAAAATTAAGGCCCGCAGTTGAAACAGATTCGTTAAAGTTGTGGTTTAATTTGGATTTCTGTTTCTGCCACCACGTCTGTCCTATTAGCAATTATTCTCTGAAGTTTTGTCACATGCTTCGTCTTTCTTAGAGCAAGGCGGGAGAAAATACTGCAACGGCTGCAAATTTTAAATTCACACCTGATAAATAGAACCCATGTTCACGTATTGGAATTTTTTCCAGCAGGAGAGACGATATATCGATTTTAAATGAAAGGCTGCACATCGCCTGAGGCTGCTTTGCATCATGTCTTGGAAGTACAGTCAATGCAAATTTAAATTAATCCCTTCTTATACAGTCTTCTTCTCATGCCTAATTCGGTTCGATTGTGAGGCAGGATAGCCCGGTAGATACAGTGGTTATCAGAGGATTGTTTGACCATGCATCTTCATCATGAAATAATGTGAAATGCCAACGTGATGAAACAAGGTAATTTATTGATGTATACTTAGCTGGACATGTTTGGTGCGCATACGCCCATCATCAGGAGCACTAGATGTTGAGTTGCAGCATATGGTTTTCTGCACCGAGTTTATAGATGGGTGGTGGTCCTGAGAGCCGCTGCGTACGTCGTGTGTGCGGTGCGGCTTTCAGGAACACCACCCATGTACGAACTCGGTGCAGAAAACCATACACTGCAACTCAACATCTAATGCTCCTGATGATGGGCGTATGTACTCGAAATATGTCGAGCTAAGTATACATCATTAAATTACCTTGTTGCATCAAGTTGGCATTTAAAATTATTTCACAGTGATTATTCTGCGGGCTTCACAAACGGGGAATCACGGATCAATTTCCGGCATAGGTAACATTTTTTTTCTCCAAGGCGTCGAGGCCGGTTCTTGAATCCACCAAGTGTCGTATCGAATTGACCCCGGGTGCTCATTCCCAGGAGGTAGAATCCACCAAGTGTCGTATAGAATTGACCCCGAGTGCTCATTCCCAGGAGGTAGAATCCACCAAGTGTCGTATAGAATTGACCCCAGGTGCTCATTCCCAGGAGGTACAGTCCACCAAGTGTCGTATCGAATTGACCCCGGGTGCTCATTCCCAGGAGGTAGAATCCACCAAGTGTCGTATCGAATTGACCCCGGGTGCTCATTCCCAGGAGGTAGAATCCACCAAGTGTCGTATCGAATTGACCCCGGGT
>Ga0131853_10005463_pt1 | contig 22920 bp, 10 predicted proteins | sample TergutLab28metaG_FD_92764 | JGI IMG/M metagenome (GOLD analysis project Ga0131853, IMG submission 92764) | Labiotermes labralis P1 segment gut microbial communities from Petit-Saut dam, French Guiana - Lab288 P1 (version 2) (version 2) | ecosystem: Host-associated > Arthropoda: Insects >...
CGGGGAATTAAAATTCTAAAAAAAAAGCCCCAATAAAAAAAAAGTCTCGGGGACCGGCGTCAGGAAAAAAAAATTTAAAAAAAAAAAAAAAAAAAAAAAAAAACAAAAACTCCCTTATTACCCCCCCCCCCCCCCCTCATACCAAATATAAAATAACAGAAGACCTGCTTTTCATATAGCATACTGTTCTCTTTGTACAATGACACAATATTGTTTTTATTACTAATTATTCATTAGTTAAAAAATTTAGCACAGATGCTAGTTGATTTCATAGTTTTTAAGTTCTTCAGTACTTCCCAAGCTGTCACAGGATTAATGGCAACACAATAATGGGATTTGCAAAGTTTGTATACATACACTTATGGGCTTTCATGGAAAATGAATGACCCATCAGAAAAATAAGAAAAACACTGGAACACTCCTGCTATTGCGAATATGTATCAAGGAAAGGACATCACTGACCTATGTCTGGAAATACTAACGCATTATATATAATTATTTTAATGCTATTTTTAATCTGCTATTGTTTTATACATATTTGATATCATTTTTTAATTTAATAGTTTCGGTTTATCTTGTGTACTTTTTGATACTGTAAGTTTGGATCTCATCCACAGATACACACTGTGTAAAATGACAAAAATGTGTTCTTTCTGCATAACCTTTTACTACTTTATCAGCCAGCCTGATGATTGCTCCTGACACATGACCTACCAAAACATGTTGCAGTAGAACTTTTCAACATAAAAAAAACAGCTGTTGTGATTAACAGTTTCTTTCCCTACATTTTGTAAGTTTATTTCACATTAAATATTAGTTGATAAGTATTTGCAGTGATTTCTGTTCTGTATTCACTCCAGTAAATTAGGCTGTGCACTTTGATTTATGATGATCATCATAATTTGTGTTCATTGTAACACAAACTGAAGTATCTGAGGATTTTCTTCTTCAGGGCTATGATGGTGTGTCACTGGGTAGTAACACATCCTGACATTTTGAGGCAATTTTTCAACCCTTGCAGATGAGGCCTTGAATTCTGAAATCTGATTACCCACTGATGCACCATCATATTCTCAACTACACCACTGCAAAAACTTCAAAATCCACACCAAAGTACTTTTCATAGCATAATATAAAAAAAAAATATTCGTTTAACCCCTTATCTTTATTTCTGGTTTTCATACACATGTGAGAAATCACACTCTGCATAATACATCTAGTGGATCATTGATGTGTAATGACAACACTCCCCTAAATTCTCTAGCCCTTGACTGGCATGGTGCAGTATGTCTCAATGCCTCAATTTCCCACTTATTGCCATCCCTCTCCCCTTTCATTTGTCAAACAGAATCATGGTTTTGTGTACCTAACAGTTAGTTTGCAAGTTCAGTTAGTAATGTCACTTCCGACAAGGAGTGTAGTAAACTGGAATGTACCAGGTGTGCTATTAGACTTTGTAATGCTCAATTTTGTTTCCATTTAAATATTCTAAATTTTTAGTGGCCTGAATATGTAATATTATTTCATATTAACTGTAAATTTAATTTAAAATATCTTTTGATTATGGACCAATGGCAGTGGGTCACAGTCAGGTTGCTGAAGAAGTTCACCATGAGTTGGGAGACAGACAGTTTGAAGACACGGACCTTATTTTGTGAAGTACACATAGTTCAGGATCAGTATAAAGTGTCTGTAATAACGAAAATGATCTCCAATTGGTGAATGACGTAAATGTAAACTCTTTTCAGAATCATGGGGCAATGTCACAGGAGGTATAAACAAACTCTGAGCAATAATTACTATGGCTAAAACAATTTCAAATGGGGGAAACTATTCCTATCTTAGAATGTACATACAAGACACCACAACAAAATCCTATAGATTCCTGGTCTGGAAACCTCAACTAAGTCTTGGGGAGGGAACACAATCATACTGAAATACACTGGGAACAACAATCCATATATTCAGGACATAGACCTAATTGATATGAGACAGGCTTATTAGGTCTGTTAAAGCAGACATCTATTTACAAGCCTGGTCATTAAGCAAAGGCAATTTTTTGCAACTAATGAACAAACAGAGACACATTTAGATGCACTGTGTTGAAGAAATGATCTGTATTTCTGCTAGCATGTTTGTAATTCTATAGCATCAATAACAACGAAGGAAGAAAGATACCAGTGCAGCCATTTAGAAACTGTGCAATATAGTAATTGAAAAATATCAAAAACATTCTTCACTTGATGCAACAGTGCAACATCAATGTAAAATTTAAGTTTACATGCCCATAAAACTGTCTAAATATAGTTTGGAGGATTTATATCTATGCACGCAGAAACAGGTATCTGTATGATTAACACATACAGACTAGGGAAGGACTGGATGGGCAAATAAGCTTCTACCTCAAGCTGTGATGGTTCTGGTGAAACCAAATGCAAAGCCTGAAACAAATATCATGGCTGAGAACTGTTTTATGTCAGATCAAATTGTTGAACATCTTCCGATAACTGGCCTTACTGGAAACTTAGAGAAAAACAAAAATTTATGCTTTCCTGAAGTAAATCCTTCATTATGGATTCAATGAGATGAGGCTATTGTCACTTGCAGCCACTACCAGAAACAGGAAAACCATAATTAGAAATACTTATCATCTAACAAAAAAGAAGGTTTGACAGATTCAACCAAAAGTGTACTCATGCATCACGTAGATGCACAATAAGATGACTCATGGCAACTACAGTGTTAGTTAACAGTAATGAAAATTAGCTTGCAGCATACAATCACTTCAAAGAACATGAACATTATCCATCAACTGGGATTTTTAAAGTGTGTGGGACAGCAGCTCTTGCAACCACTGATACAAGTAAAAATTCTGAATATGTATGTATCCCAAGCATTGAAAGTTGCAAGCAAGGACTGATGAAGAAGCATCTATTGTTGATACCATGTAAATGACACACTACCCAGCAAAACTAAGACAAAATGTCTTTGCCATAGATTGCACCATCAAATTTACTTGGAATTCACTAAGACAATATGTGCTAGATGCATAAAAAATAAATAAATTTTATTGAAAAATTCGTTTTACATGCTTGAAGAGTTTTTGCAGGCTAAACTTGTGTAGAGACACTGTTGGTAGTTGACTCTATCTGGAGTTCATCTGAGTTTTCACACTGCAAAAATCCAGATAAGCTCTAGGTTTCAATTTGACAGGTTGGATGTAAAGAAATAAGGGATTATATAAGTAACATGGTACAATCAGTGATCGCTTCTTACATAGCAATGCTGCATTGTACTCAACATATTTTATATTGTGTGAGTGGCATTGTATTGTTTTATTATTTTAATGACAGTGTGTTGTATGTTGGACTATGTTATGTTTGATGTATCCAGAGTCACATGTATGGTTGGTTGGATTGAAATTGAAAATGGAATTGTAATAAATTTATTAGTCATTTTAAACAACTTTATCACAGTAACATTAGTGTATTTTACTATGTGCATTGGACTGGACTGTGCACCGAAATTATTGTTTTATTATTTTATATGGACAACTAATTTATGACTGTAACAGTTTGAGACATTGTATACGTATTACAATTTTTTGTGATATATAGTTGGACGAGTCCAGTGTTACACATGTAACAGTATGGATGAACAGTAAATGAAATTAAATGAAATGATTGATTTTACTCCTTCAATTATTTTACTGTTTATCCCAAATAATTAGTGAATAAGAATAAATAAATTACTTAATAACATCTCTATTCATTTTTTAACATTACAAAAATATGGGTATGATACAAATACAAACATATAATATTTGTAACTTGTTTTTCTGTAATCAAAACATAGAAATGGTCTCTGAAACCACTACATATGAAGTGGGGAAGAATGGGGCACTATAAGGCATTGGGATCAAATTTTAATTCAAATTACCTCTCCAGAGGATCCTCAATTTAGTAAACTTGTGTTGGATATTACTACTTCTAAATCAAAACATGCCGACTGAAATAAAGTCAGTCATAGGTACCACATAAACCAAAAGGCATAGAAGCTAAGCAAAGGTCAACCTTTAATGCCGGGGCCACCATTGCTACGCAATACAAGCAACATTTTCTTGAACAAAGAATCTAAAGTTTGGGTCCTTTACATCATTTTCCAGGATCTGGCTATCAACTAACTTTAGTTCTGGTTATATAAGGTCAATTACCTTTGCTTTGATCAATTGCACTGTGTCCCATATTTGCATAAATTGTCAACTGCAGTGCCTCTCAAACTTTGTTTACTCAAACAGTACTCCTTGCCACAAGGAATCGCAAACACATGAACGTAAGTTGGCAACTCTATGACAGAGGCGGAGACTAGCACATGCCAGATGCAGAGGATGATTATTTTGTGAATAATATACTTACTCCATACTACATGTCAGTAAAATGCATTTTATAGCAATTATTTATAAATCTTAGCTGTACTAATATAACATCCAAAACTTTGCGGCACTTCCTCTGAGAACCACTCGCCGAACATAAACAGATGACGTATCCAAAAGGTTTTTTGTTCAGGATTTATATATCCTAAAATTTTAATTGAAACTGGAGAATGATATTTATTTGTCACTGCTATAGGGTGACAATTTGGAGATTGCTGCAAAGAGGGGTTCTCTATTTTCTGCAAAGCCAAATTATCTTCACTTAATATTACTAGTGTTATGGATAAACATAATGACAAAGTAAATCAAATCAATAAAGGTACTACTTATTTCAAAATTTACCATCAAAATATAAGAGGTTATGAATGAAAGCTTGTGAACTGTTAAGTCATTTGCATCCAGACTTCCCTCATGTTCTATGTCTGACAGAACATCATTTAAAGTATTCACAAATGAAGGAAGTTCACATTCAAAATTACAATTTAGGAACCTATTATTTTAGACAGGTATGTGAAAAAGGTGGTGTAGCAATTTTGTCCATAATAGTCTACATTTCTTACATACTGATATTTATAAACACTGTGAAGAAAAAGATATAAAAATATGTGTCTTAAAACGTTCATTTAGTATTTTAAACATATCGCCCCTTCTGGTAATTTTAGACACTTTTTACTTATATTGGACAACATTCATCAATTTTTTTATACTCATACTCTACACATTATTTTTGGGGACATAAAAATTAACTACCTACTGGAAAGTGAAAAGCAAAACCAACTGGGCAATTTATTACTTTCCTATAACTTAACCAACATTATTCATTTCCCGAGAGTTCAAAATACCTCTGCTACTGCAACAGATAATATTTTCATTGATATATTTCAATTTGAAAGTTACACTAGAACTCCCATTTTAAATGGTTTGTCTGACCATGATGCTCAATTAGTAAAGATTAGCACTGATTATTACCACACAGGTACACAAGAATCTAAAACCGTCACAAAAATTAATAAGTACACGATATCTGACTTTATTAATAAAGCGAGACCATATTTAACAGTGATGATGTCAATGTTATGTTTAATTCTTTTTTAAATATTCACTTTAGGATCATCTATTCCAGCTTCCCTCCAAAAAAAGTAATAAACAGGAATAAGGATAATAATAATTGGATTACCTTAGGGATCAAAACATCATGTAAACATAAAGGGGAATTGTACATAGCATACATAAGTAGTAATAATCTGAAATTAAAATGGCACTCACTACCAGGTATAATGTAAAATTTTAAAATCAAGTAATAAATGTACAACCACTTGGAATATCATTAAGGAGTTATCTAGAAAACAGCATTCTAAAACTGATATACCAGATGGAAGGTAAATATTTAATAGATCAACAAGAAATAGCAGATGCCTTCCATAACTATTTGTCATCTATAGCTGATAAATAAGTAAAAATAATGTAGACAACAAGATAAATGATGAAATTCTTTCTACTTTTCATTATTATCTAGAACAAAATTACGTTCATCCCACCTCATCTTTGGTTTTTGAAACTTTTTCAACCAAAGAAATTACACCTATAATTCAATTGCTAAAAACAAAAAATGCTCATGGTTACAATGAGATTTCTACTAAATTATTAAAAATTAGTGTCACTTACATATGTTCACCATTAACTTATATCTGTAATAAGTCTTTCTTGTCAGGAATTTTTCCTGCTTATTTTAAGTTCTCAATTACAAAACCTATATACAAGAAAGGAGATAGAATGAATCCAACAAATTATAGACCTATATTGTTACTGACTTCTTTCTTGAAGGTTTTTGAAAAACCTTTGTATATTAGATTAAGTGAACATTTTTATAGCAGTAAGTTACTAGTGGGAAATCAGTTTGGTTTCAGAAAAGACATAGCAAATATGATGCCATTTTTAAACTAACAACTGTAATTTTAAATGCTTTTAATAATAAAACAATGGCTGGTAGTATCCATTGGAATCTAGGGAAAGCTTTCATCTCTGTCAATCATAATTTATTACTGTCTAAACTACCTTGTTTTTTATGGAATAAGTGGTAAGGCTAAATTACTACTGAATGGGGTGCTGCTGGGTTCAGTTTTGGGCCCATTGTTATTTCTAGTATAAATCAATGACTTACCTAAGGCCATCAAACATAAAGCTATCCTTATTTTATTTACTGATGATACCGGTATATTAATTACAAGTCCAAATAATATTCAGTTTCAAAATGATCTTAATATAGTTTTTGGCCAATTAAATAAGTGGTTCAAAGCTAATTTTTTTCTTTGAATTCTAACAAAACTTATTTCATTCAATTTATTAATAAAAGTACATGTACTTCTGACATACAAATTACATATGACGATAAACAAATCTGTGCAGCTATTGGAAACAAATTTCTTGGGCTACTTATTAATAATATTCTTTCTCAGAAAATACAAACTGAATATATTAAGTCTAAACTAAGCTCAACTTGTTATGCTATGCAGTCAGTCAAGCCATACATATCACTAAATACTCTGAAAATGATTTACTATTCCTACTTCCACTCTGTAATGACCTCTGGTTGATTGTTCTGGGGACACTCCTCCACCAGTATAAAGATTTTCAGGTTGCAAAAAAATTTATTAGAATCGGGGTTGTAGATGTAGTGACTTTTGTAAAAAATTGTTTTTTTTTAAATTTATAAATCTTACCACTCCCTTTCCATTACATTTTTTCTCTTCTTTTATGATAAAAAATAGGAATAAATTCATGGTCAATTCTGACATATATCACATTGAGATGAGGCAACACGCTTTCATCAACCTTCTGTGAATCTGACTAAATACCAGAAGGCAGTTCACTGTTTACATGTTTAATGTTTTATGTTTCTGCTTATATTAAAATAGAGTCTGATAATCCCAAGAAATTTGAAAGTTTGGCACATAAACTAAATATATGATTATGTTTATTTTATTCTTTAACTACATATTTCTTTTCCGTATTTGTTTTGTATAAACCATAACTAAATGAATGTACCAATCTTTACGTTATGCAGTATTGTAGTGAACTATTATTTGTCCAGTACATACTGTATCCTTTTAATTGGTGTTTTTATGTTGTTATTTGTTATATTAAAATAATTTATATTATGTTACATCCTCTAACATCACGAGGCCTACCAAATAAAATTGTTGTACACTTTTATACTGACTTCAAATCTTGAGTTCTCAAGCAAATACTTTTTGTTATTTTTATATACAGTATTGACTATTTCCATATCCATATGGATTTTCTAATCCTGTAAGTATCCACGTTATGGGAATAAATATGATTTGGTAAGAGTTACGACAAACTGACTATAGCCTTACACTAAGAACTTGTTCTTTAACCTATTTTGTGTGAAACGTAACAATGTTACATAGACACCATTAATTAACCAATCTAACACAACCCTTATTCATTCAAATCGACAGCCAGATGTTTTGGTTATGTCTAGCCATTCTCATGCAATGCACAGCTGTACAAAACAGTGTAACTTGAAGGGTTGTCTGCTGTTTTTGTAACAGTTCGACCTATTTATCAGACATGAAAACACACAACCTACTAAGTTCGTCATATTTTTTTCAACGCAGCCCTACGTTTTGCACATGGAGCGGGAACTATTATTACATTTCCTCTCTAGCGTTTGTTGCTCTTTGTAACCATGTTGACAACCGCTCGTGCTTCACTCTAGTGTTGGATACACCAACTATTGCACAAAAAAGTGACTAAAAAGACTTCAGTTGCTTTCCATTGTGTTCAAATACCAACGTCAAATCGATTACAGTGTTTCTCAGCCATGCGAGTGAATACAATATATAAAGTTTGTTTAGAAATTACTTCTTTCTATTATAGCAACATATAATGTGGTTTAAGTCGATTAAATTTTAAACATATAAACAACAGTTTGTAATTATTTATGGCTTCGTGAACGCTGCCTTGATTACGCTTTTTTACTTTTCAGTTGTTTTATTGAAGTGCATCATGGAACCGTAAAAGCTGTCGAGATACCGCAAGGAATTCTGGGAGTGTAGGAAGGGAACCATATTTTTCCGATATCACATATGCGAAAATATTGTGGAGGGAAAGTAGGGATTGTGCCGTATTGTGCTTCATTATGCCATTTGTGCGAGTTCAGATTAAATTTATAAATTTAAGGTGTCAGTAAACGAAGTATTTGTTTGCTTCGTGTAACACTTTGAATGAGACGGTTGAAAACAGAAGTGATTTCGCGCAGGTGTTGAGTAGTTTACGGGATGCAGTGTTGATGACATTGATATCAAAACAACAGTCGAATACCTGGGTAGGCCCTTGTGCTTGCGCATATTGTTTTGAGTGTAATGTCAGGAAGGAACATCTTCCCGGAAATACAATCATATGCATCAAGTACGTCATGCAGGTATGCAGATCTACATATTTATGACAAGTAACATGATGTGCACAAATTACGTGCCTTGCGTTACGCTTAGCGTAAGGCTTGAGCGTAGTACAACTGGCACCTACATACAGTTAATTCATCCAGTACGTGTTGGTATCTTTGTAGTGTTTGATTGTATTAGTGACGATTATTGCCAGTTATTTTACATTTACGCGTAACCCGATATGTATATATGTTATTTAATGGAGTGTAAGGTGTAATTAAAAATAAGTGGCAGTGAAAGTTGGATTTGTTATGGGAAACCAATCGAAAGCCGTATAAAGTTAAATTTGAAATATTTAATGTTTGGGAATTTTTTCTGTGTGAGATTTTTAGGTTATGATGTTACTAATGTGTGCCTTCCTGTTATTTTCAGAGTTTACCAGGAGTAGTGGTGTGCCTGTGTACATGTGGTGTATCAGTGATGGTGGTGGCTGTTGTGTTGGCAACACCATTAGACGATGGCTGGCAAGCCTGAGCCTCCTCAAAATCACATTCAGCACCACCAACAACAACCAAATGTGCAGAATGTTGTAGTGTATGTGTCAAATGATAATTTTGCTGCTCAAGCCTATGCTACAGCAGTGAATCCGCAAAATGTTACTGCTTCCTATCCGCAACAACAGACCCAACAGAATGGTGGAACAGGAGCTACTTTCACCTCTTCGACGCAGTCGGTGGCCCCCTTAGGGGCACCTGTGAAAAGTATTAAACCTCCTGTAATAAAAACTCAGGACTTTCCTACAAGCAATGGCCTCATAGGTAATGTTTCCTTACCTCAGCAGGCAAGTTTCTATGCATCGACAAATACCCCAGGTGGGCTTGTGCAAACTAATGGCTTCCATCATAGTCATGGTTCAAATGTCATAAATAATATTGCATATAGCAATAATAATGTTGGTCATAGTGGTGCAATTTTGAACCAAGGTTTTGGGAGTGGGACATCTGTTAAGAGCCTTGTGAATTTGGGAGGTCATCCAAACATTGGACAGCAGCAGGCTGTTTGTCCAAGCAGTGTTGAGCTACCTTCTGCTGTTATTGGAAATTCTAATGAGCAACTCTGCAATGGATATTCTGTTGTGCCTCAGCCTGCCCAGTCTCTTGTGCAGCAGCAGCAACAACAGCAACAGCATCATCAATATCAGCAGCAACGTGTTGCTGTTACGTGTGCCCAGACATTCTTTAGCGGGCCTGACCAAAAGAATAACACACACAACGAAGGTGGTGGCAATAGTTCCTCAGCCTCTCAGGCTCTTGCGGCAACTAATTTTATTACTACCACTCAAGGCGGAGATGCTGCTAACGTAGTGGCTGTGATGGGGGGTGATGGGGGTAATGCAGGTTCATCAACACCTTCCAGTGGGACTGTTGTCTTCCCAAGATGTGATTCAGTCCGGTCAGAAACAGCTGAATCGAGTTGTAGCAGTTTAAGTTCAGCAGATAGTCAACCAGATGCTGGTACAAACTCATTGACTTTGCTCCTTCCACCCTCAGCAGCAGCAGCAAGTCACCATGTGACTCCAGTGAATAACCCTAATTTAGTGACAAGTGGGAATAGTAGTTTAGTTCATCAAAATCCCACTGCCGTCCCTCCTGGTCTTAATAATGCCACAGGTATGGTGATGTTAAATAATGGTGTGAATGTGCAACAGTCTGGTCCTCAGACTGCGGGAATAGTGCGAACGCCCAGTGCTGCTATATCACTTTCACAACAGCAACTAGGAAATATTGTATTGGCTATGGCAGTGCCTCCAAATACTGCAGCATTGAACAGTAACAGTTTAATTCAACCAGCAGCTCCATCTGTTCCTGTGCAACCAGTGGTGCCAACTATCACAGTGCCATTGGGTTGGAAGAGACTCCATGTTAATGGGTCCATTGTCTATATCAGGTCAGTTTCTGAAATTGGCTGTCATTGGCTTGTGCATGGCATGATGCTCATCTAATTTCAATGCATTGCTAGTACATTTACAGTTGCTATTCCTTGTGTGTTGTGTTATATTTTTTGCGGATGTTTTCTTGTAATGGTTTTCTGTTTCTGTCACTATTCTGACAGCCTGTGTAAACAGACATACCCATTCTTGCTAAATTTTTTGTGTATTTTTCTTGTCAAGTATTCTGCATCTGTATCAGAAATTCTGCTTCATGATGTGTATGTCATATGGTTAAATCAACTTTTGTAGCAGAATTTTCCAAGGGTTTTTTTAATGGAAAAGATCTTTTAAACATATATTCTTTTGCTTTATTTCATCATAACTCCATAGCCCCTTCGTGTTTATCTGCATTTTAGAGCATTTTAACAATTAACAACTACGAGTATGTAATACCATACAGATGCTACTTTTAAGGTCCAGTTATGTTTGATTGTCTCAGATGCTCAGAATTTTACAGAATTACCCAGTGCTGTGTGCCCAAGCAGAATACCATACTGTCTGTACACAGTTTGTCACATTCGCTGAATTATTTGCAGTAGTTTAAAATCAGTAAAATTCCATCTTTTTTGAGCATTATGCTATGATATTTCATGTCTTGCTTTTGAGAGGTGGCGGTATGACTCATATTTAAAAATCTGGGCAGTACTAGAGAGTGTGTTCGGATGAGAACTAGGAATTTCATCTAAGTTCAGAATGTATGAGAAATGGTAGGATAAAATTGATGGAAACCTAGCTGATTATATTTTCAGCATTATTGTTTTATGCTTTTACTTCATTGAGCTGGAGAGGTTTATGGTAAGGCCATTGCTGAGGATATTTGTAGTTGGTGTCTTTGTTGGTCTCTGATGTACAAATTTTTAGCTTTAATATCAGTCATACATGAAGCTGGTTCCCCTTTTGTGCTAACTGGATGGTGTTACACCAAAGTGTCATTTTACATTAAGAGTCATCTTGCGTCAAAGGTCAAATTCTTATTAATGTTTCTGGAGGAAGAAGAAGATTTCTTCAGTATCTTAAAGAACAGCTTTTTCAATTCTTTCTTAGTGTCATTACTTTTCTGCCACAGCATGCATATTTTTTAGTGTAACTGTAGTTAATTGTTTGGAGGAGTATGTCGATATATGATGGTTTAAGCATACTTCATGTAGGTTGCAAGGTGAAATGTAGAGGAAAGTTATTACCTGTGTGCTTAACGGTTCATATTATTTAGAAATTTGTAATTTGGTAATAATTCTGTGGTGGATAATATATGAACCTTATATCTTCACTTGTATAACAATAGAAAAGTTGATTGGCTGTCTATAAATGTATCTAACCATGTAGATACCTGAGCATGGATGTTATTTAATATTTTTATTGTTATTTGAATATAGTTTGTGCGTGACAAAAGTTTGAGTTACAGCGAAGTGTTTGATTATATGTTTCTTTCTTTATGACTGTGTAATCCTAGTTTGTGCACAAGCAGCAGTACAGGTGGGTTAATTGTGTTGTGTGTTGCCTTTGGTCTTCTGGTGCTGAGGAGTTGCAAGAGTAGTTTTACATCTCTGCAGTAGGGACAGGTGATGTTTATGTTACAGGAAATTGGTTCATCAGGTTGGATGTACATTGTGCTCTGACTGAGATATGCTTTAGGTACTGACATGACAGACATGGAAATTTATGAGCAGGGAAATCACCAGCACAATTGAATGTGGGGTCCTGAAGCTTTGTATGGTGATGTATCTCAAAAAATTAATCTTTAATTGGGGTAATTTGTTAGAAGAATGGGCATAATGTATTGGCTACATAAAATATGCATGTTCATTGAAGCTTACTGTTGAATTGGCCTTTTAAAGCCTAGCGGTTACTTTATGTACTACCAAGTTTAACAATAAAAATTATGCATGGCGACATTACACTAAATTTATGTATTTCGTATGGATCTCAGAACAAACAGTAACTTTGCCTTATACATCATTAACAGTTTTGGGTTTTATAACTGAAGTGGAGATTGTATACTGTGCGGTATGGACTGAGTCATATATCACTGATACATTTCATCCTTAAAGAGTTAATCTAACTTTCAGTGCAAAATTGGTGTTGTGACATGATCTTATCATGCCTGTTAATTTTGTTGGAAGCATTTGTGCTGTGTCTTCAATTGCTGTGCTTCTGTGAGTGAATAAGTGTGACGTTCTGGAAAAATGGCATGCATGTGAATTGGGATGTGCTGTCACTTTTTTTTTTGTTCATGAATATTTAATCCTGAAAGAAAAGTGAGTTTTGGACTAAGAGTATTAATATAGGGAGGAACTTTGAGGTGGGGCTGTAGGCTGACTGTGTTTGTGGCTGCAGTGCTGCAGAAGATATTTGGGCCTAAGATGGACTACGTAAGAGGGGAGTAGAGAAGACTACATCGCAAGGAGCTTTGTAATCTCTACTCCTCACCAGCTATTAGGTAGATGATCAAATCAAGAAGAATGAGGTGGATGGGGCATGTGGCATGCATGGGAAAGGGGAGAGGTCCATGCAGGCTTTTGGTGGAGAAACCTGAGGAAGAAGGACCACTTGGAAGACCTAGGCATAGATGGGAGGATAATATAAAAATGTATCTTAAAGAAGTTCAATTGGGAGCTTGGACTAGATTGACCTGGCTCCGGATAGGGAAGAGTGGAAGGCTTTTGTAAATGTGGTAATGAGCCTCCAGGCTCCATAAAATGCTGGGAATTTCTTGACCAGCTGAGTACCTGTTAGCTTCTCAAGGAGGATTCTGATCCATGGAGTTAGTTCGTTAGTTAGATTTGAAGGAAACTGACATGGTTATAAATTCATAAGATGTAGAGCAGCTGTTCTTAACCTGGGGTCCATGGACCCCCAAGGGGTTGGTGGATAGATTTCAGGGGTTTGTGAACTTAGATGGAAATTCAGATTATGACACTATTTTCACTAACCTCTGACCGAAATTTAGATTTTCTTTAAATAATGAATGTAGGCAGCAAAGTAATTTATGCCCTCTAAGACACCAGAACGTTTGCCAACTTCTTTAAATGTTACTATCTAAAATTGTTATAGCATAAGAAAGGTACACCAGAATACATTTGCCTTGACATTGAAATATCTTTTTAAAAAAATAGTATATAATTCCAACTTGCTTAACTTTAAAATTTATTCCTTATCTTCTTATTGATTTATAGATAAATAAAGAAGCACATATTACCAAATTATATATATATATAATTTTATATAAACATTTTTAAAATTATATATTTTATTTTTTAAAATTTGAAAACTTTGTGTATAATTAATTTCCTTTGTATTGCAATCTATAATATAGATTTTTACATAAATATGTAATTTATTTTAAGCATTGAAGTGCATTTTTCTGATAAGGGGTCCATAGGTTGGTTGCACCAGACTCTCAGAAGGGTGCATAGCACAAAAAAGGTTAAGAACCCGTGGCCTAGAGTTTTGGAATCTGCTGATGGGCAGTACTGGATTTTTTGTTGTTGTGCTTATGCACAGGGGTCCACAGATGTCCAAGCAGTGTACAAGCCACTTTAAGACTTTAGATACTGGAGAGGTGACACATAACAAATTTAGTCCTGAGAACCTATACTTCTGGACTGAGTTGAGAACTTTTACTGTCAACTGGAGCCTTCTGCTTGGTGCATGTGAACTGATCGACATTTCTGTATATAAGATGAAAATCAACTGCATTGATTGCTGAAGATACTAGGTGCCACCGTACAAAATCTAGTTGAACACGTGGCCAGGTGCCGCGGATTTGTGCACCCATGCTTATGTACTTTTTTTAAAACATGCAAGCTTTTTCGTGTCATTTATGGACTGGCTGTCAAGAGAGTCATGGTTTCTCAGAAGCATTCAGACTATTCTGGGACCAACCCAGCCTCCTGTTTAGTGTGTACTGGGTTTCTTACCCTGGAGGTAATGCCAGTGGAGTGCGAATCTGATCATTTACCCCCACGTGCCAAGGTTAAGAATGAGTGGAGCTATATCTCCACTCCCCCCTGTTGTCTCATGGCATGTGCAGAGACAACTTTGCGTTACTTTCAAAGGACTGAAAACAGTTCTTTTTACTCTAGCCTGATTTATGACGTGTGATAAATTATTTAACGCATCTGGCAAGTAGAACTTTTCTCCTGAAGTAAATTTGGCGGTCATAACAGTAAACACCAATTCTGACTTCGCACCTTTGAAGTATATGTAAGGTCTTGTAACATTGCAGGAAATAATTTTGTGACAGTACTTTCAGTGATATGACAGTGTGATGAATGGCGTGCGTTATTCAGAATGAGGCCATTTAAGGAATGTGACATTAAAAAGGGCAAAATCGTGTAAGCTGGTACTTGTGTTGTGGCCAAAAATTTCTTTACTGAAAGTGCTATGTGGAAAGATGTTCTGTCATAATGCAAACCACTTGTTCAGATACGTATTTTTTAATTTTTTCCGACAAACGTGCATTACGTAACTGAATGCTTGGGTGGCTGTTTGGAAGGGGTAAACTTATAACGGGTTATTACGTTTATTCGAAAGCAGTAGATTAGGTTGGTTCTGACGTATAATTTTAACTCTTTCCTTTCCTTGAAGATGCCAGACGCTAACAGGCCGTATCAGTGATTTTTTTTTTTAGTGCAGGGTTATTTTGTGCTTAACTGTGCTCATATCTAAAGTCAGATCAGTGTAGTGTGATGTGAGTGACCGTAAGAGTATATGTAAGGGGTGGCCACAACGCACCTGGCTCTCATCACTGGTGCGCCTTGTGTAAAGTTGCTTGTAAAAAAGAGTAACACCTACATGAGGCTGACCACGAATAACACCTACAAGCGGCTGACCATGAATGGCGTTTCAAAATATTTTCTAAAGAAAGGAGTAACTGAAACCAACCTTCTGTAATTGAACAGCAGTAAGAACTCTTCAGGTGAAGAAACCATATTTTATTTTAATATCGTATGCACCGCGCATTATGTCAAATTCAATCTAATCAATTATTCATGCATTAAAAATTAAACACAATCGATGCACAGTATCCTTCCTACATGTTTCGGCACTCCCCTTGGACCCGTATAAACACAGATACGACGCCCTGTCAGGTAGTAGACTTCTACTCCTTGACGGTATACGTACGTCGCTCCGCCATATATATTAACTCCTCCAGATCGTGGTATCTTTTTTTCACTTTACATCGAAAGCGGCCTATAACTTAAATTATTCTTGGCCCTGTTACAGGACTCTGCCCGTATTTGGGTTGCGAGTTAGGCTTCTGGACGTTCACTGACTCCGGTAAGGATTGTAGCTCAGACACACACTGTCTAGTTTTTAACATTTTATGAGGCGTTGCTTTGGTTTAATTGAAACTGGCGCGCGTCTGTGTTTTATGCATTGGATCAGTTCGGAGGCGCTGCTTGTGTTAACATAATGATTCCCTGATGATGGCACACCGGGAATGCCGAAATATGTAGGAAGTTGCGTCGAATATGTTTAATTTTTAGTGCGCGACGAGTTGGTTAGAGAGGTTAAATATTTTATTTAATTAATGCATGGCTGTTTTCTTAAAGTGCCAGGTGAAGAGCTGCTCTCGAAACTTTTCTAGCTGGCCTTTTCTGGAATATGTCATGTGCACACGTTACACGAGGTAACATTATCTCCGGTCATGCCATGAAGGTATAGTTTAAGCACTGGATGGAGGTGAATGGTCAACGTAACTCGTCGGTCACTGCCTTCGCTGCCCCAGAGCCATTCCTGAAGTTATGGAGGAGAGAAAAATCTTTGCCCCTGTGAGGAATCGAATCGCAATACTTCATTCATCCCGCGGCTTAGTGACTCTACCAACTGAGCTGTCATGGCTCATCTTTGTAGTTTTGTGGTACTGAAATTTGTAAGGATTTGTATGTCAAATTCAGACCTGAAATACTTTTTACAACCAAATCATTATGCCAGAGCTCTTATGTGGGCTTAATCCGTTTGCAGTGTGATTTTTAGGTGTGTTCCCATAATTGCAAAAAGCGACTATTAGCTCCGTCATTTCCGTCGCTCCGTACGCATGGAACACCTCGCCCCCCCCACCCCCCCACTGGACGAATTTTCTTGAAATTTGATATTTGAGTATTTTTCGAAAATATGTCAAGAATATTCAAGTTTCATTAAAATCTGACAAGAATAACGGGTACTTTACATGCAGACCAATATAAATTTTTGATCACAAGTTTCGCAGTTCTTCTTAGAATGAGAAATGTTTTAGACGAAGTTGTGGAGAACATCAAAACACACATTTTATGTTGAATATTTTTTATTCGAAAATCGTGCCGTTTATGAGATAACGTGGAAAAATATTGTGTCCCGGCAGGACGCAGATGACAATATGGTACATGCGCGTTGCATGCTGGATACTGGGTACCTAAGGCTAAAAACACACACTCATAACATGTAATACGTATTGCTTTTCCACTGCAACAGTGGTTGCACGAACGCGCCTAAATGTTACGTTTTTACGTGAATTGCCTGTCTTGTTGTGGTTTTGAAAACGTCTTGATTTTTGTATTTTAATATGCATTTGATCTGATTGGTTGTTTTCCTGAAGGGAAAATACGGCTTCTCACCCCTCGTCTGTTTGTTGATGTGGTGAATGCAACAATTTTTTCTTCATTAGGAGGATGTTTAATGTTCCCTGGTAAACAGTTGCAACACTGTTATTCCTTACCTGATTTTTAATCACGAAGTTTTATACGTGAGGTATGATGGGCTTCGGTTACTGGCCGCAGATATTTGTATGGGAAGCTTGTTTGCTTTCATACACTTTTAAGCACGTTCCCAAAATTGCGAAGAGCGACAATTAGCTTCGTCGTGTCTGTCTGTCTGTCCGTCCGCATGGAACACATCGGCTCCCGCCGGACGGATTTTTATGAAATTTGATATTTGAGTATTTTTCGAAAGTCTTCGTGAAAATTCAAGTTGCATTAAAATATGACAAGAATAACGAAAACTTCACATGAAAACCAACAAACGTTACAACCATATCTCGCTCGTTTCTCCTTAGAAGGAGAAATGTTTCAGACAAAATTTGTAGAGAAAATCAAACACATTTAGGTTTAATAACTTTTTTTTCCTTCGAAAATCATGCCGTTTATGGGATAATGTAAAAAAAAAAAAGTTGAGCCAGACAGGCCACAGATGACATTACGGCGCGTGCGCATTGCGTGCTAGGTAACTAAGGCTATAAGCACACTCGGAATATGTGATACTGTCTTTCAACGGCTGTAATGGTTGCACGAAAGCGCCTCCGTGTTACGTTTCTACGTACGTAACTGTCTTGTTTTTCCCAGAAATGTGAATGACTGTCTTTGTAAATGCAGTTGGCTAGCCAACATATGATCAGGAGTAATTACTTGTGTTGTTAGTCATATTGAGGTATTTTTTTTTTATGATTTATAACTTCACGTTTGATGTGGTTTGGAGTAACTTTCCCGTGAGTACGATATATTACTTATGAAAACGTGAGACCATTTTATGGGTCGTGATGTACCTGTGTAAGTTCCCGTTACGTTAATTATTTTGGTGGGTACGTACCTGCGGGCTGTTCCAGATGTGCAGCGTGTATCTTCAAGTTCCTTGACTAAAACCACCTGTCCCTAGCTCTTCCATGTCCTTCCATTGAATATTTATGTAGGGGATATTTAAAAATTCCGGGTTAACACTAAATATGAGGCAGTACAAGTAATGTGTTCTTTAACCATTTAAAGACGAATGGCAGACTGCTTAATTTGGAGATCCAGTTCCTACCGCGCAGTAAACACTTTTCAACTTGGTTGTAAAAAGCAGTCAGTTTATGCTGTAAGTGGCACGAGTCGCTGTTTGTTCTTAGATAAATACAAAATACATAAATACAGTGTGGGCAGAGCGTACAATTGTTGAATGTTAAACTTGTTGGTGCATCACATAACCACTAGGCTTTAAAGGGTTAATTTGATGTCTGTACCTACACCAGTTACTGTTACATTTTTAAATTTTATATTTATACTGAAGTGGAAGTGGAAGGTGCATGATCATATACGAGTACGTGTTTCTGAATCCCAGGATGCAGTTTTTATTGTATTGCACATTTTCATGTATGGTCCACATTTTGATCCTGTAAAACACTGAAATATTTACATTGATTTCATAATATTCAGTATAGGTTTATAGTATGACAGGCCTGAACAGCCCCTTAAGGCTTCTTGAGGTTCGCAAAATTTCTAGATAATCGGCACATGAAGGTGGTGTGGTTGTCATCTGTACACACCAGCCGCCTTTACCCCCCAGGAAATATCCCTGGTACTCATTTCGTGCTAAAGTCATTCCATTATTTTAAATCTCAAGTCCGCACCTCCTCAGGTAGGTATTGTATGTGACCGTCAGCGATAACTTAAAAAAAAAAAAGCGGCGCTTTTCTTCATCTGTGTACCGTGAATTGTGTCTTTTTGTAGTGTAACTGCGAGTCGTTTCTTTCTGAAATAAGTTTAGACCGTAATAGTTGGTAAGAAACTACAATTATGTTACGGTAATTGCGGATATGTGGAATATTACGTACATTCCGAAGTAAAAAAAAGTAATTTTGATGGAAATAGTTGAGTTATTGTTCCATCCCCTGCTGTTATTGAGTCATAAATTTAATCGGCCATTCCCATTTATAACTGTCATACCTTTGTTTAAAGCGGCCAGCCAGGAACATAATACAGGTTCGTACCTTTTACTCTGATGGCGAATGATTCATACGGAACACTATACTGGCAGTACTACAGCTTGATTACTGAGAGGTGACAAATTGTGGTAGGATAAGTAATGACTGTTGTGTATCGAGCTTTTGCCTTGAGGATTCACGATCGTCCCGATAAACTGCTGTTTTTACCTTTTTATCTTTTTATGTTGTGCGTATCTCTTTTTCTGTGACAGGTACTTATTAGCTTAAAATAATATTCTACCTTTGAAGAGTGTTACTTGTATGAAGCTAGAATTCGAAATTGAGTGGCAAACCTACACGATGTATTTACATTATATCAAATGTGTTGCGTGCGTATGATATATCTGAAACAGTGATTACAGAATTGTTAATTCCACAGTAAAATAATAGTACCAGAAGACAACTACACTGTAGCTATAGTGAAATAACACTTGGCAGGAAGGTGTGGTCTTGAGGGGGCGATGTGGAAAAAATCTAAATTTCTACCCTTGATGTTAGCTTGCGAAGTCCCTATGCTTAAGTGTCACGCCATGAAGGCATGTGGGGAAAGGGAGGTATAGCTCCATGATTTCTTCAACTCGGTGTTGGATGTAGGTGAGTGGTCATCGTCACACCCTGTCCCAGTAACTCTCAGTCCTGGAACTCGTGAGCTGATCCCTGTGCGTGTTGAGCTATACTGGTTCCGTATAGTCATTAAAGTGCTGGAGGCCTCTTTGGCAGATCTCATTCGTGTTCATTACAGCGCGCAATATTTTGCGGCTAACACTGTCGTCGTCGTCATAATCATCATCATAACCACCACCACGTAGTTTGTCTTACGACAGGTCCATAGCCTCTTGTAGAGTGTAATTATTTTTGAAAACGGTTTCTTGCAATCTGTCTTTCGCGTTGAATGATTATGATTATGCAGTTTTTAATTACAATTGAAGACAGTGCCCTGAAAAAACTCCGTGTATCATAACGACTGTACACTGTCGAGGATTTCTGTTCGTTAGACTACGTATAAGGCTATATATGTTACACTTAACGTATTTCCCAAACTTCCATTTTGCTTATGAACTGCTACGGGGTGAAGTTTGTAAAATATAAAGGGTGCACATCTGATTTCATGAGTAGAATTATTTTTGAGATGCTGATAGTCGCTGGTGTGATTGAGAAATCCTTTACATTGTGTAAAACCCGAAGATTTGTTACCATGCGCACAAAAAGCCGCCCCTGGATCGAGGAAGGTGAATTCAGGGCATTTGATGTACATAACATTTTGCGAGCTGTGTTCTGCCCATCTGGTCCTCCTGTCACCCTGATATTTGGTGAAGAATATAAACTGTAATCCTCCTTACTGTGTACTTTTTTCCATGGTCATGTTAACTTATTTCTGTTTCTTCAGAACTCGTTCACTAACATCTCTACTGCAAAGCTGGGAAAGGAAATGCGTATAGTGTGTGGCACACCTGCTATGTCTCCGAAGGAATGCCCTTTAAGTTACCATCGTTATTACAGACATCCAAATCCTGTCTTGATCGCTGTTTGGTCTACTTATTGTCGGCGGGTAGGTAAAAGGAAGTTGTCCCCTGCGCACGTCTTGCAGACATGGGGGTGGATGTGTGTGGCGCTGCTCATTATTAATCTTGGCACTAGGGGGAGTTGTGGTCAGCTTCACGCCCCGGCTGCTTAGCACCGAGGAGGAACCCCCCCTCCCCCTCTACCCATTGAGTAGAATATCTGAGTGGGTACCAGGGCCGTTCTGGACATTGTCGAAGAACATTTCCTTGATTCTGTCGGGAATCGAACACCGGGCTGTCCAGCCCGTTGCCTGGTCACAGTTCCGACTACGATACCGCGGCTCCCATTCTGAGCTTGTAGGAACTCCGCAAACCTTTGTTCTGTACCCGTATTCTGACCAGTCGTCTCCGACGTGAGACAGTCATTGTAGTAATCATGTTGAAATTATTGAAGAGGAATGTGTGTCACCGATGTAACATGGTGAGCACCTTAAGTAGTCCATGGCGTGCGTGACGGTTGTCTGTAAAACTGGGTATTCATTACGTCGATATGCTTAATTCAGTATTTAACGTATGAACCCTAAAATAATGTTATGTTTTGGTAAAATATTACTGAGACAGTTAATACTCTGTAAGGTTTTTGGTTGAGGCACCCCGTTATACGTAAAATAGACGAATGAATAATTAGACACGTCAGTCACAGCCATATTTGGGCAATAAAATCTTGTCCAGATATAGTTGTGAACAATAAGATATTGTACAAACGTAGCTGTGTACAATAAAATGTTGAACAAAAATGGTTGCGACTGGCGTGTCTTATCTTCCATTTTAGCAGTTATAATTTATTTATTTATATGCGTGATTATTTCACAATTTTAGGCATAGTTTAAGAGCTATCTTCTTGGCAGGTTACGTAATCGATTCATGGTGTATGCTGCAATTAGGGAGGACAGGAATACGACTTTCATGCTCCTGCGAACCGCGAACGTTATAATATTCTTGTATACTCATTCTGTAATGAGTGGAGTTAATTACGATCATTATATTGAATTTGATGTTGTTGGCCTGTACAAGTAGTCAAGGCTACCCGACTTTTTACGTAACGTTGTACATGTCTGCTACTGTGCTACTTCGTGTGGTTTCAGGTGGAACGTTATGAAGGTCTAGAGCTGCAACCTTTCTTTTCTTTTCCTTTCTTGCAATAATCTCGACTTTTTACTCAACTAGGCCGGTAACGTGAGGCAGAATTTACTGTGTGCAGATATGCCTTGTAAAAACAGTAACAATCAAATATTATCGTGGTGGGAAATCATTAAATAGGATCGCCAGAAACAACGTACTCAGCAAAACTGTTTGAGTTCTTTGACATCCTACTGAAAAATTATGTTTATGCTAAGTATGTTTTGTTACTGAAGCAGTGATGACTGATTTGGCGGGTGGTAAAGTTGACTGACGTCGGGACGGGAGAGCAAGGAGCTTATCTCCACTCCTTCTATACGTGTCTATGAGTGTATTATTATTTAGACGCGCTGTAACGTTAATTTTTGTCACATCTTCTCTAACTGACGGCATGTTGAACAAATTTCATATTTTGCTTCCTGGCTGCGGTGGATTATCGGTTTGTTAAGGGCGAAGAATGAACCGTCACTTTTTCAAAGGGGAATGAAAACTAACGTTTGAACATATCGTGACGTAACGCATTCCCGGCATTCGCACCAGATGGAGGGGAATTGTCAGGTTTACGCTAGGCTGCCATTGAGCCTTTGCAAGGGTAAAGCCCCCCCCCCCCCCCGCGGGGAAAACCGGGGGGGGCAAGGCACCGCTGGGGGGACACAAGGTCAAAGAGCCCCCCCCCGAAACGTGTAAACAACTGA
>Ga0131853_10005464_pt1 | contig 22917 bp, 15 predicted proteins | sample TergutLab28metaG_FD_92764 | JGI IMG/M metagenome (GOLD analysis project Ga0131853, IMG submission 92764) | Labiotermes labralis P1 segment gut microbial communities from Petit-Saut dam, French Guiana - Lab288 P1 (version 2) (version 2) | ecosystem: Host-associated > Arthropoda: Insects >...
GTTCGAAATGTGACGGCACAAGTGCAGAAACCAGATTTGGTCTTTCGGTGAAACGGACGAGTCCATTTAAATCGGGGGGGGGGGGGGCCAGTTCAGGCAACTACTGCCAGCGGGGGGGGGGGGTTCGGGGGGCGGCTTTTGTAGTATCTTTAGCAAGTACGTTGATCAAAGCTTGAAAATGTCGCTACAAGGCAGGAAGAAGCGGGTAAAAAGGAGTGGTGAGCATGAAATAGTTTGCAATGTGTACAAATTCATGAAATCAGAATCTGAGGTGGGTATCACAATCCCTCTTCAAAAGTGTAGGAGAGAGTCACTGAAGCAACGTGTGTTGGCAGAAGAACTTTATGTAGGGTATTAAAGAAGGCGAAAATGTGGAAACTGGTGTCTCAATGGCATTTTCAACTCCGCGCAAATTCAGACCAAAAGTTTGCAATAAAAGTGTCTTAGATAATTTCGATAGGCTGTTTTGAGAAGAAGAGTTCATAATTTTTACCTCACTGAGAAACAACGACCAACTCTGAAGGCAATCCACAGCAAAATGTGCGAATCCACTGGTTACAGAGGAGGTGTAACCTCATTGAGACTGGTGCTGAGAAAAATGGGATTAAGGTAAGTTTAATTCTCTGAATAAGTGTGCGTTATGAATACTGGCACCCTGCCAAGATTCCCTGTATATTCTGAACTATAGTTACATGTTGCCCCTAAATATTCATGCTTCAATTTTGGAACATTTTGTATCGTAGGTGGAAGAAGACTTCTGATAACCAAAAGTTTATCGTGGAAAGACACGATCCGGTCACTCAGAGTCAAGTACCTGCGTGCTATCCCAGCATATTGGGAAGACGGGAGACCAATTGTGTATGCAGACGAAACGTATATACACAGCTCACATACAACATCCTATGCGTGGGATGATGGGTTGGGAGCAGGATTGAAGGCTCCTGTTTCCAAAGGACAATGTCTCATTATCATCCATGCTGGTAATAGCACATGAAATTCATTGACTAAACACACATCTCATTGTCCAAATAACGTTTTTGAGTTAAAATAAATTTGTTCTTTTTCAGGTGGAGAGCGCAGTTTCATACCCAATGCTCTTAATTATATGAAATGGTTGCAGGAGAAGCTCATTCCAAATTTGGAGTCTAAATCAGTTATTGTGGTCGACAACGCATCTTACCACAATGTACAGTTCAACCGGCACTCAACCAGCAATGCCAGAAAAGGTGAAATGCTGTTGTGCTGGCTACCCACTTCATTCGCATCTTTCCCCTTCACTTCCCCTCCCGTGCGTCACCGTGTGCCATCAGGTTCCAAATGCCCTATACTACAATATCACCAATGGAAGCAATGCAGAAACTACTATCATAAATACACTACCAGAGCCACGTCACGTGTGCACACATGTGCATACAGGGCATGGCGATATCATAGGCAGATTTACATTTCCCAAGGAAGGAAATTTGGGTAAAATTTACTACCGAATACATTAAAGAATATTAAAATAATTTGCCTGCTGCATCTGCTGACGGCCTGTACTCTGTACAAGTTGTGCAGTGGCAGCACCCGAGATAAACATGGGCTGCTGATGAGGCGCAGGACTTTTTCCTTGCTGCTGTTGGTTTTGTTGGCTGCTCTGAGGAGGACCTGTAGTTTGGGTGCCTGGAGTTGGGGAGCGCAGAATTAGTTGCACTCCACCATTAGGATTGGGCTGTACCAAAACAGGACCCCCTGCTCCCAGCCCAGGAATAACCTGCATCACAACAATGTATTAGTTTCACTAACCAATGAAAATAAATTATCAGACTACCCAGATGTATAGGATGTTCATGACAACCACTGCTTCTGTAACAAACCCATATAACTTGTGAATAGCAAGCATGGAGAATTAATTTATCACTATACAAATTCTATTACTTTTTGGGTTGCGTCAGCGGAATTACTGAACTTCTCCATGTGACAACCCTGCAGTGTGGGTACAACAACAACAAAACAACAAAAATTCAGAAAAGGTTGTGATGTTCCTTGGGGATGGCCAGACATGATAAAACTGTAAGCTGCAGTTTGCATCTACTTTGCAAATGTGTTTAATGTTAACTTCAACAGCTGGAAAGAATTCAGAGATTAACATGAAAGTGGTTCCCATGTCTAATTAAGCAATATACTATAAAAGACATATGGGGAAATACATGTATAGCTTCACCCACTCTGAAAATCAGTGACACTATATAGAAATGGTCAGTTTCACACCCTTGTCATTTTATCCGTACAGAAACAGCCAACACTATCCATTGAATTCAAGGCTGGGTGGGTCTCAGAGCAAATCTGGACACGGTGGAGAAGAAAGAAGTCTCCTGTCCCTGCCTGGAATCAAATCCTGATTCCTCACACATTGAGATCATAGCCTAGAAACTATAGGGAACCATAAAAGGGGCAATTTTATCAGAAGCAGATTCTATGAGAGATTAATATCAGACAAAACTACAGCAAATTACCGGGTTTAATAGGAGTGTGCCTGTCTGTGCAGTAGGTATCATTGCAGAATGGTTGGCCTGACCAATCACAACTTGAGCAGCAGGTGTTGTAGAATGGTGCTGCGTGTGGACACCTGTGTAAATAAACAAATTTATGTGTTTCTGTCTCATCATGGGTTCTGGTGCAATAGATCTAGAACACTTATATAAACTTCAGTACCTAAAATATGCAAGTTTTGAGGCTTTCGCTGTGTTGTAGCTGAGAATCCCATTCTTCTGGGATGTGACGTGTATCAATGGGTAAGTGGCTTACTGATCACCCACTAATTCACTGACATAACCCAGAGGAAATGAAATTTGTCAGAATGCAAAACTAAAAGATCCTCAAAAACAATGAAATAGCAAGTCTCACATTCAACATTAATATATAAACAACATTAACCTGAAAGTATTATGGATCACTTAGCTCCTCAGGTCCTGCTGTCTTTATCTCCTGCTCCATCTTCAGCAGCATTCACCGCAAAGATACTTGTGTTCCCTCCATGCATTTATATATTACACTAAACCAATTTTTGTACAATGTAGTGATGAGTGCGCTGTTTAGTAACAAAGTGTTTGTTAACTAGGACTTTAAAGAAAAGAATTCCAGGTGCCACAACAAATTGTCTAAGCCCCATGGCAACCTGGCACCCAGAATTTGTCTAGCCCTCCATCCACATCTTCACACCTCTTACAGAAAGCATGCAGTTGGCTAGTGAAATAAACCCCAACACTGTGGGGGGTGATGAACACATTCAGGAGCAGTACTTGCTTGGAAACATGTATTTCTCACATGGTGGCCAGTTTGTAAAAAAAATGTTTCTCTATTACAGTAACTTCCAACATTTAAGCTTTTTCAAGGTTGGGATAGCTGTGGGTGACAAATGCGCAAGATTAACTTCAAATAATGTGTCACAATCCTTACTTTGAACTTACAACATAGACTGGTGTATTAAAACCTTATTACAAGTGCAACTCAATTTAACTTTCATTAAACAGCATTACACATGATTTTAAACATACTATCTGTTGATACAGAGTGGTCTGGATCTCACATGTACATGTTTAAAATGTTTCACTCACTCTCAAATATGAAGCCACCCTATGGTAAGAAATACATGTTGCTACACTTAGCAAAATTCTTCCACATTAATCCGACAAAATATACAAATTACCAATTTGTTCATAGTATAATATACCTTGATGTTGTGTACTAGTGGCAGATCGCGAATTTGTTGCTATTTTGGTGTGAGAACCACTAGATGGTTGACCTGATGGTGGCTTCGGTAATATCTGAGGTGGCTGCTTTGGTTTTGGACAGCCCACTGTGGTTCCACCCTGCTGTAGTGGCATAGTACTCCCAGGACCAGCTACAAAAAAAGCAAGCAGCTCACAAAAACACAGCCTTGCAAGTGTTTAGGCTTTTGCAGCAGTGCAGTTGAGGCATCTGTTCCTTTGGGATGGAAAAGCTGGTAACTCAGTTGTTCAGAGCACAATTTCTAGCCTACAGATGTGAAACTAGGAGGTCAAATAATTGAACCTGGGCAATATACAAACTTATATATACACTAAGAATATTGAAATGTAAGAGTTCAAAAATGTAATTATATTCATCATAACACAAATGATGAACATTATTGAAAACAAATGATTCATTACTGTGAACATGCACATAGATTTTTGGTGCCATAACATTCTGAAACTAAATCAATGAATTTAGTAAAACTAACTTTTAAAATATGTGTGTATGTACACACACACACACACACACACCTGTATATATCAGTAGCTTTACTAAGTTATATGCACCTACATAAAACAAATCTGTAAGTTCTGAAGCCCTGAACTGTTACAGACAGTATTTCCTATTGAATAAATAAATGCATTTACCAGTAGTAATGATCTGTGTATGGGCAGGAAATGTGGTAGTCTGTGGTGCTGCTGTCTGGTGGTGAATGATTTGAACTAGTTGATTTCCTTGAAGCATGGCAGTTGAGCCTGGCGGCATCACAGGAAACTGGCTTGTCCCAGAGAGTGCCAGTCCAGTTGGTAAAGTCTGTCAAAACATTCACAACTCTTAAACAAGGTTACTGACACCATTATGAAATATTTTAACTATAATCTGAATTAAAACTAAATAAATTCCGGGCTTCAATCTCACATTGTAATGGGGCGTTACAAGAAAAGTACTGTGTAAAAAGATAAGCACTGACCATGGTTACCAAGGTTAGTGGGTGGACTTACTAGGGATGAACACAAGCACATTACTCTGCAAAGAATTCATGAATGATTCAAAACAGCTGTTGCCACATTAATGAGAAATCTGTTAGAGCAGCCATTTTTAAACTGGGGTCTATGGATACATATCAGGGGATCTGTGAACTTGGATGGGGGGGGATTACAACTTCTTTAAAACTAACATCTAACTGTAATTTAGCTTTTCATTCAATAATGAATTTAGGCAACAAAGTAATTTATGTCCTCTAGGCTCCAAAAATGTTAATTAACTTCAATAAATCTCACTACTTCTATTTTACACATTTAAATACATTTTTCTGAGAAGGAGTCTGTAGGTTTCACCATAAAGGTTATAAACCTGTTGTAGAATGTGTGTGTGTGGGTGTGCACAAACATAGATGTATGCTGTGTACCATGTCAAAACTGAAATCACATTAAAAGTAGTCATACTAAGTGATGATACCTGCCAGGGAAGTTTGGTGAGTATGAAAATACTGTGCAAAGACTGAAAGGAGAAACTAAAAATGTTGATATTCTGAGTTTAATGATGAAAAAATCCGTGGGGTATTGTGTGCATGTTATGGCAGCTGGTCTTGACGGGTATGTGGCCGCAATATTACAAATCATGTTTTCTGCAAGGTGCAAACTGAATTTACTGATATAATTTAGATGAACTGCATGACTAAAATCTCAAATGTTCAATTAATTTTAAAATATATCACTCCTCTCTGTCTGCCATGTCTGCTATTTGTTTTCATGTGCTGATGTGTATGTGTATATGTGAATTTAGAGATACATCTATATCTTGAGCCACCTAAAAATTATTGTTAAAATCCAACACACAGTAAGAATAATGCAGTATATTACTGACTGTAAATTGGTCTAAGAGTAGAATCACAGGCAAAACTTGTGGCAACTCTCATACTAGCCATATATTCAAAGTGATAAACAGACATCAGGCATAAGGGGACCTGTCACTAAACACCCTAAAAATGGTGGTAATGTACTACTGTGATATAGAAGGTCCCAAAAAAATTTGCTAAACAGCAACAGGCTGCACAACCTAAACTATTCATTTACAAATATCACAATATTAGCTACTAAAGCAACCACCACCAATGACGTTGCAAGACGTGCCAGGCATCAGACAGATCACATATATGATGATGTGGTATTTCCTGCTGTAACAGGTAACATGTTGACATACCAGTTAATGGTGTTTGGAAATGTGTTAGGACACTCTGTACATGCATGCTAAGCATTTGTGCTTCAAGGATGAGTAAATTTTGCACTGTGACACACAGTATTCAAATTCTAAACTGCATCTGGGAAGTAAAACTGCAAGCATACTTGATGCAGAAACATATGAAAAATAAAGTTGCAGCTACTTTGAAATTTCTCACAGTGATGAAAGTTACAACATTAAAGCCTCCCATAAATCCAACCTCTCATCTGTACCTCAGGGTTATGTGGATTCGTACTCTACTCTACCCTAGGTCATGTGGGAGGTGGTAAAAGGTGTGAAGAGTATACCCTGTTGAGGGTTGCTACAACACGCTGGCTAATGGGGCTCTTGTCTACCCAAGCCAAGGTGGAAGGTATCGTGCTGAAGGTTGCATGGCGCTGGGGTAGTGACAGCAGAGTCGTTAATGATCCTCTTGGGGACCAGACCACACCCCATTGTACGTAGACCTTCAGTCTGTGTGGGGCTCCCAGGACGGTGACTGTATGTTTTCGCCGCATTTCAAGGGAGGGCTCCTTTTTGGGGCTCCAACAGGTATAAATGAATGAATAAACTATTGGCTCTGGAGACGGAGCATCTCTCTCCATTGAGACCCTGCTGGGGAAACACTGAGGGGGGATCTTTACCAGGGACTTTGAGGGGATTTTTTTTTTTGACATGTGTATCTGGGTTCCTTCTTTTAGGACCCTGAGGACATTGTAAATTTAAGTATGGGGCACAAAGGGCCTGTTTTAAGGCCTAGGTGTATCGGGCCCACAAGGGTTTGAACCCAAATACTATTCTTCTTCTTCTTCTATGACATAAAAAAAAATGATTTGTGCAAGGTTTTCCAATATCTAAAATTAAGTTAATGGTGGTGGTGACTTTTTCACTACAACACAGTTCTTGTTACAAGCCATACTCTTTCTATAAATGCTCCCAAAATTAAATAATATGTTACTAATTCTAGTGACCTATTACTGGTAACAAATACAAAGCAAAAGATGAACAGACACAAAACTACAGCAAAATTAATTGTGGTTTGTGACATTTGAGAAGTCCACAGTGTTGATGCTGAGAACTGAGGTCTTTAGGTTTTTACACTCAGTAGCATGGTTACATATTCCTGATATTTCAAAGAGCTATACCATCTCCATTTTCGAGAGTCAAGGTGTCCAGGACACATTCTTTATGGACTAAGATGCTGGGAATCAATAACCCTGCTACTGAGCATAACAACCCAGAAGACCAGACTGTACTGTGGTGTCTGTTGCCCAATTATATTCAAAAGAACCAAATAAGAAAACGAAATTGTTGAGGAAGACAGAGTGTGTGTGTGTGTGTGTGAGAGAGAGAGAGAGAGAAGATGCTTCAAGTATTGTTTAAGAATTTCAAAGCTGGAAATGCATATATTACACCAAACATCAGACTGGGAAATAATCAGTTATTTTACTGCCATAAATGATTTACATTTATTTATATCAAAACTAATAGGCTGGTCTGTAGAGCTTACAACTATGTGCCAATTACATTGCCAAAACTAAACTTAATGCAAAAAATAAAAAAGTCACATCAGTTTAAAAGCCAATAATCTTACTTTGAATATTGTGACAGAACCTGCATAAGCACAAAACTTCAATGTTAAGAACCTTGTGTGGGTAGGGAGATACTCTGTGATAGGCACAAACACAAACCATACATTGTTTCCAGCTATCGAACAATTTAAGTACCTACTGAAACCAAACACTAATCAGTGCCGCAAAGTATATAGTAATTAAAACACTAACACACTGCATGAAAACGATCAAAAAGTTATTTGGTAGTTACACTCTTTATCAAGTAAGTGTGCGACAGTACAAATCACCATCGTTATCACAATTAGAAATCCTATTCCTGCAAAATGCAAGAGAGGACATACTACGAAAAATGCTGCTATTTTGGCATAGAGCGGGACAGCCCACAGACTTGCAAATTACATACTGCACTAGGCCACAATATTCCTTGAAGAAAGGGTGAGGAACTTTTTGGAATGTTTTCTTTGGTATTTCCTGTCAAGAACTATGCACTGATCCAAAGTTTTTAATGTACATTTACAGAGAACTGGAAATGAGAAACAAAGGCTCATCAAACTAAAAATTATGAAAATACCTATGCTTAGAGGAAGGAAATTTATGGTGCATAAAAGCAACAACTAAAACAAACTTCTCATTGCAGGCAATGGCTCTTATATGCAACTTCTACTGTATTTGCTATTAGGCACAACCATCTGTTGTGAACAACTGCAATTTAAAGTTTATCTATTGCTGGAGTCTAACTATACAAAAGTCTGTGACCACTAACACCAGGTAAAATTCCAAAGACAAAGTCACACCTGATGTATAACAGTTGGTTGAGGAGTACTCGACCGTATCACTGGACTGGCAGCAGTTCTGGTTTGCGGTGAAGGAGAAGGTGCAGGGGTAAGAGCCCCACCAGCAGTTATGGTACCTCCTGTCTGGGCTCCTCCAGGGGCTGGTGATCTTGTTGGTGCCACACTGTTATTGCTGATATGTTGGACAAGATGTTGGTTCAACATAGTGGCAGTTTGCTGTGCTACTGGTGATTGGAGATTTGAGTAAGGGGACTGTGCAGGAGATGGTGATGTGTTTGTGGTAGTTCTTGACATGCTGGATCTTTGCTGTGGCAAAACAACTGCGGTTGGATGTGGTGGCGGTTGAGATGATGGCTGCTGCTGCATGCTGTACACATCCTGTAACCTCAGACCACATCAAAATGTAGAAACTTTAATGAAAACAAACCAATAGGGAAACCTGCAGAAACAAAGTGATGCAGTAATGCAATGAATAATTTCTATGCATACACACATACATAAAAACAGGAGAATCATGCTCACTTGAAACTCCCAATGAATATCACCTGATGGTTACAGTTTACAAAGCTTTAAAAACAAAGAAAATTTAAATTTATTTTTCTCTCCTGTACTATATCTTTCAAACAGTTCAAATTCTGCTTTTGTTTTATAACTTCTGAGGATCACACAGGTAGTAGAATATGTAATAACATTTATGGTATGTTAAGAGATAAGAAATATGCACACACCTTAAAAGTGGTGTTGGCAGTGGATAGCACAAAGCTGGTGGGGGTCTGAGAAGTTGAAACACCATGTGGTTGCAGACTGCCATAATGTTCTTTCAGCAGGTTTGTTGGGGTGGTCTGACTGGCACTTGTGGAGAGGATGTATGGCGTGTTCGCTGCACTGCTCTGCTGCTGTTGTGGAGACTGCAGCTGTGTGTGGTATGGACTGGGGACAGGTGAAGGGGGATGATGTGATGAAACTGATGCTGGAGACCTAAGAGGTAACGGACTGGGTGAAGGGGTTGGTGGGGCATGAGGTGCTGGAGATCTTGTAGGAACAGAAAAAGGGGATCCAGGACTGGAGATGGCATTTGTACTGAGAGCAGGTGTAAACACTGTAGTGCCTGTAGGACCTACCAGAACACCGCCAGCATTCGAGGGGTTTGCGTTTGGTATCATGGATGCTCCAAATATGTTGCCACCAGCTGTACTATTTGATGTAAGAGACTGCAATGAGGTGTTTCCAACTGTTGACCCTACCACAGGCAACCCTGAGGGTGGTACTGTTGTCCCTACATGGAGACCAGCGGCTGAAGTCGCAAGAATTGTCCCTCCATGTCCAATACCAATATTTGGATTCCCAGGATGAAGTCCAGTGGTTGAAATACCACCTGAGGTAGAAAGAGATGAGGGGGAAGATGAGGATGCAGGGGTATAGATAAAGTTGGTCGAGGGTTGTGACACTGAGGTACTCACCAGTGTACTACTACCCTGTTGGCCAGCAGAATTGATCAAGGTGATGGGATGTGAAGGAGGATGAGGCTGGGTTGTGCTAACCCCACTAGTATGGTGAAATGGTGTCAGGACAAAATGATGAGTGGATACTGGGATGCAAGATGATGATGTGACCACAGTTGCTGCAGCTGCTGCTGATGATGAAGACACAACCTGCATTTAATAGACACATAAAAGTCACACATAACAAAACTCTACACCTACAATGTCTGACAGTAAAGCTCTTGAACTGTGTGCTCAACATTCCTTACTGTTAACGGAGCAGAAAATCATTCCCAGAGCAGATCAAATGTGAAGATGCTCACAGCTTTCTTCAACTGCTGATGTTCGATGAATCATTTATATTTGTTCCCAGAGGTCAAACAGTGAATCAAGAATTCTACCTGCCCATTTTACAGCATCTGAGAGAAGCAGCATAAGAAATGACCGGAACTTTGGATGGGACTTGGTTTCTTCACCACAATACACTTGCACACATGATGCTCTCAATCCACAACTCCTCACAAAAAACACAACTTCAGTTGTTCTACAGCCACCCTATAGCCCTGACTCTCTTCAACAGACTTACTCCCGTTCCAAAAACTAGAGCAACTACTCTATAATTCTTCATTCTCATAAATGAAATGCTGTAAAACATGTAAACATCACTGCAATCTATGGACAGGATAAGGTTTAATATAATTTATCTGGTACTGTGTTCCACTTCATACCAAGAACTTCTGAACAAACATCATATATAACAATACACTTGCAGATATATGTGCAATTCATGCAAATTATTTTTCTGGTCATTTTATTGCTATTTGGCTTTTAACTAAATTTCAGTTACATTCTGTACTTTAAATGTGTAGTTCTCCCTATGCGACAAAGATTCACCTCTTACTTATAAAGTTTTAGAGACCTAGAGACGATCTCTAACCTTGCATTTCTATTGCAGAATGTTTTGTGATGAATTACACACGAAAGAAAGGAATATACAAGTTGTAATATCTTGTGTTAGGGTGTATCATATAAATAACATACTATAAGCAAAACACAATCACCTACTATGTGACCATGGAAAGTAAAATCCAAAACCACCTCAGGTAATTGCACAAATAAAAAAAGCAGACAGAAGACACACCTCCAATCTTACAAACATGTCAAGTTACAATAATTAGTAAGTAAGAAATGTAATCCATTCAATAAACAAAACATACATGACAACCATGAAATATCATGCAATATCAAAACATCTGCAAACAGAATAAACACATTTTGGAAAAGCCAGCAACCAAAGTTTCAGATACTGGACAGCCATGTTCAAGATGAAAGTGTTCCCATGTTCAGTAATAATGTCTCTAGTGTCACATATTGTAACATTACCCACTTCAACAGGATAGAAAATGCCACACTTCAAACTCAAACTGTCTTGAGAAACTAGAAATAATCAATTACAAGCAGCAATAAAAGTGAATAGCTAAATACAGCAATTGGTTTTTTTTGGGGAGGGGGGAGGGGATTACAAACAAACACCACGTAAGTAGTACCTCCATGTTTGGTCATCTGGCTATTACCATGGTTCCCTCAATCAATCACAATACTGGACTTTTTTAAATCTGCGGCGATGTGAGCAAGCACATGCCCACTTCCCAATCAAATAAGCATCACAACTTGAAACAGGAAAGAATAACACCACTGATGTTCCCTACATTTTCATATCTCTTCACTCTGTCTGCAAAATCTCCCACCTGTGATTATCCAGACACAGATTTACACATCATTTCGAAGGGCTTTCTTTCAAATGCCCAACATACGTCTGCCAAGTTCTAAATATTCCATAGCAGACAAAGAAAAATATGTGCTGAAATAATGGACAGCATTACACCACTTAGCTTCTTTATACTGTTCAATGACACTTACAGGAGCTGCAGTACTGTGTGGTGGCAGGGTGAATGTAACAGATTGACCATGTGGACGTCCAGTGGCATTCCCTGCCTGGAACTGCTGTAACTGCTGAAGCTGAAACACATGGTATGGTTCAAAAGTAACTACGCAGTAAATGTCATTGATGTCCAATAAAATTACTGGTATGCTAAAATCTGTATGTTTACTAAAACATTAATATTGTAAGCTTGCCCATGTTTTTGTTTTTGTATGATCTAGACAGGCAGCTGTAATTTTTGAGATAACAGCCAATGAGGTCTCCTGAACACCCACATTTTTAAACCAATCTGTTTATACTGATCAGGGTAACTTCAAATTATCACACTGTATAAATATGGTGGAACTGCTATTGTATCTGCATGTGCTGTCTTCCCACAATTATTGTTCATTTCTAGAAACTGCACACAAAAACAAATTATTTCAGATGAACTGTTCCTCGCAGAGTATGTGTACCATGTCAGCCAAATGTGGGATGTTAGGCGAGCTGCGGCGGTAAGGTGGAGGCATAAGTTGTAAGGTAGTAAACCCAAGATGTACATTCCACAGTTGTTAATAGCACTGTCTTGTGTCATCTTGTTTGCAGTTCATGGAATTCACCAACTAATGGTTGTGTGATTCAGTGTTATTATTCTTATCCCTATGTGTTATTACTGTCTTCCTATTATTGTTTCTTGTACATATGGCATACATACTGCAGCTTGCCATATCAGACCCTATAAGTAAGTTGGGATGCTTCACAAATTATTGAAGATCATTGAAAAAGTAGATAAAATCCGACTGAGAAATGAATCCATATAGTTAAACATCTTGGATTAGCACCATCCACACTCAGTTCCATTGTTGAGAAGGGAAGGGAACCCCACGAGCAAATTGACAAGTGTGGCTAGACCCGTACGCAAAGGCAGAAAGGAAGAAAATCTACTTTTTGTAAACTCGTGTGTCCTGTTAGTGTTTCCAACATCAAATAGATGTGTGATAAATAAATCTGTGGTGGGGAGGGGGTAGGTGAAGGTGAAAAGATGTCCTTGAACCAGTGCCACATTTTACATAAGCACATGTATCTACAGCACTGGTGAGTGTGATGAACAGAATGCTTCGAACCTGGAATCAGTACTGTTTTTTTCAGAAGTATAACACTCAACTAAACAGTAGATTTACAGATTTATTTGGAAAAAGTGATTTATATGCATATATTAACATAACTTTCACATGTTTATTACATGTATGCCTAAGTAAAGATTTATAACTTTAATTTTTTTAATGTTATCTTGTGTTTCTGACATATTTTGATGTTCTCCTGCAAGCAGTGTTTTCCCATATTTACTGCTCATTTTACAGGACTGGAAAACACAGCAGAAATAAGCCAACCAGGCATGAGAGATTGAGGTGCCATTTACACTCAGCCCTTATTGTAACCCTATCTGCATTCCTGAAAAAAGGGGCATAAATCAAAATCATATTCCCATCAGAAACAAGGAGTCAGTGTAACAACACAGCCAGCTAAGGGTATTAAAGCAAGAAGGTGTAAAACAAGGGCTGGTAGTATTTTGAACCATTGTGACACTGCCAGGTTCATATAATGTTAATAAAAGATGATGAAATAAGAGTATGGAGCACTGGTGGGATGATATTGACGGGGGAAAATTGAAATACTTGAAGACTAGCCTAATCTGTCACAGCTGACACTTGGTCCAACACAAATCCCACATGGACTACTCTGGGATCAAATGTGGGACTTACAGGTGGGACTGGTGCTGCTTCAGCCATGGCATGGTCGAATGCTATTTAAATTTCTGATAACAGTAATGGTGGTGGTTGAAGTGGGAGCAGCAGTGGTGACAACAGTAGTTCTAATCACTTTGGACAGTTTAAATTGGACTGCAATAATTTAGTATCATACCACATTTGGAGACTTCGGTGTGACTTACCTGATGCTGCGTAAGGACAAGAGAACCTGAAGAGGCAGTCTGAAGAGTGTTGGAAGGGGCATGTCGTGCAGCGCCTACAGTACTTGCATTGGTGCTGGGGTCCAAGAGCCCCTGCTGCAGTGAGTCTACTAGACTCTCCAGTGTGGTCCGTGATGAACTCTGTATTAAGAATGTTACCTTACATGTCTATGATTCAGGAAGTTTATTTATGCTGCAAGTATTAAAATTACTATCTGTTCAGTTTTCTGTTTTAACCAAATATCCCAAATTATATTACTTATTGTTGCAATAACTGACAATCATAAACATTTCCCTATTCTAATCTTAAGTAAACATCAGTATCACTTTTCATGAATGAAGAACCTTCCTTGTCACACACCCAATACACAACACAGGGACAGTAATGTTTGTAACTCACAGCAAAGCACATACAATATGTAACTTCAACTTTCCAACACACACAAAAGTGCACAAGAAGGAGTATAACAGAGCTCCCCAGAATGGTGACATTACAGTAGTGCAGAGTAAAACCCAGTAACACCGCTACATTTACTGCACTTGAATGGTGTTACAACTGGTAGGGTGAAACATGCCATGTTGGCCCAGACACATTTATGTCAATTCCACAATCTGAGGGCCATTAAACTGCTATGCTGTGGGGTGTTCATGCCATCTGCCTTCAAGCTCCACTTGGATGAAGATATTGTAAACAGTGGAAATCTCTCTTCAAGGATTATAGGTCACATGTGACAAAGAAGGCTGAGATGATTGCATCAACTAGTGACAACTTATTTCTTTGGAACGAACAGTACTGGGTATAAAGCTGATTGCTGATGTCTATGCAGAGATTATGTAAATGATGAAATATAAATTACAGCCTATTGTGAGCATTCAAAGAGCATAAGTAACAAAAATATGTATGTCTATACAGCAATTTCTAAAACAAAAATGAGCAACAAATATATTTTATCTTTCTTTATTACAAACAATGGTTTAATTTTATGTTTCACATATAGCATATTCATTCTGCAGAATATAACCCAGTGTGTAATTTTATTTATTTTCTTTAAAGCCGAATGCCTTTTAATTAATTAAAGTTGGTGCAACAGCAGCAGGATATTCACATCATTATGAAAGCTTGCATGATACTGTTACATGCCAGAAAGTATATTCTGTCTTCATAAAAAAAACAGACCTTGACTTCTTTTCACTTCTATCAATTCATATCAATAAATATCTCTGCATCTCACATATAATGCCATGTAACACCCACAGCTGATACAATACCAATGAACTACCTGTAAAATAACCAACACCATTAATTTTACAAGATTTACTTACTTCGCCTGCAGTAGCTGCACTTAATCCTAGGAACGATTCTAGAGCTGATGGGTCACTGTGAACAGACAAAATTTGCACTCAAAACAAAATGATTATATAAAACTCATATTTGAGACATGCACTTTGTGTGAATAACACAACAAGCACAATGCAGCATCAGCTATAGATCCTACTTCTCAATTCTTGTGCAGCTACAAGAGAAACAGCGTGGCGGAATTACCACCATCCGCTGCACAATATCCCCAAACAGCGCAGATCTCATCATGTCTTCAGTTTCTATGTTCCATCCATTACAAGCAGAAACTTAGGAATTAGTCATTTAGTATCATGAAATTACATTCTGTGGAACACAGAGAACATAAATTTTTTACTCAATAAAATGACTACAAATAGTGCACTGCATGACACAGTACACAGGCTTTCCAAAGACATTCCCTGCCTCCTACACATCACTCAGTTTTGTGGTGCATGTGTAAATGTAAAAACTATAATAAAAAATGGTCTCTATGTGCCAACCTTCATGAAAGTCATAAATGGTCAACAGCATTATGTTCAGATCACTATACTGAACACCAACAGATTCAGACCATAACTGTGTGAAGTGTGGCCAGAAATTCATTTACACCCATAAGCAATGTATGGCTTACACTGTACTGATATCCACTGAACTCATGATCATTCAATAAACTTATGTAGAAATCTCCTTCGACAAATGTTATTCAACTCAGAAAAAAATAAATTGCTAAACAACAATGCATGCAAATTATGTATATAAAACTTTATCCAACTTGGACATAATATTTGGCAAGTAATAGTAACAATTCAATTGTGCACATTGGTAAAATGTAACTTTTGTTGTACAGATGCTTACAAAACTCACACTTGCTGAACAGCATCACATGGCAATCTTCTACAGCAAATTTCACCAAAATCAGTTACAAAAAAATATGGAAAATGTGCCAAGAAATTCATCTGTATTCTCAAGTAAAGTACGTCTTTTATTGCACTGATTGTCATGTAACTTGACAACTACTGAAAGGAAATCACATTGAATTTCATGTAAATCTGACAAACTGATTAATCAGTGACACTAGGTAAGAGACAGATCAACACACAGACAGATGTGGACTCCATCTAAAATGTTGCTTTATGTCACAAGGAACACAAAAAACTGGTCTCTTTTCCACAAATATATATATGTGGAAGAGAGAGACCAGTTTTTTGTGTATTTCAGGAAATACGACACATGAAACACAGACTCGTAATTTAACAGCAGCTTACTCAATCACATCCAGTAGTTTTTGAGAGCCATCATCCATCTCCAGACTCACAGTCAGCTTTGTGTTTGTGTTGAGGGAACTTCAATTACTGTGACTGCCAGTGGCGTTGTTTTCCCATTGCACGACAACCAGATCAAACTGCTGAGGATTCTGTTGGTATACACACAGGTGTTTATCCCACAATCTATATAACAGGTATTAAACTCCATGAACAATGAAAACACCCCCTCTTTCCCACATGTGCATACAGACGCATGCGCACTAACACACACACACACTCAGTTAAAACCCTGAGTTTGCATCACAACATTTTGCATATTCCGTGATTTTACACACTATTTGTAGAGTCCCAGCCAAATGCATATCAGAACAAGATTACCCAGGTTTTATGCCATTTTAAGGTAGTCCCAACAAAAACCTAAAATATGTGTTTCACCATAGGTAGAATCATTTAACACAGTACCAACAAATTCAGGTTGTGGGAAAAAAAAGTTTATCCATGAAAGAAAAAAAAATTGCTCAGCTCCAACATATTACTGGTGCCACCCTCTTTATTGCTCAGCTCAAACACATTACTGGCATCACAATCTTTATTGCTCAGGTCCAACACAATAGTGGTGTAACCCGCTTTATTGCTCAGCTCAAACACATTACTGGTGTCACCCTCTTTATTGCTCAGCTCCAACACATTACTGGCATCATAATCTTTATTGCTCAGGTCCAACACATTAGTGGAGTAACCCGCTTTATTGCTCAGCTCCAACATATTACTGGTGTGGCCCTCTTTATTGCTCAGCTCCAACACATTACTGGTGTCACCCTCTTTATTGCTCAGCTCCAACACATTACTGGTGTCACCCTCATTATTGCTCAGCTCCAACACATTACTGGCATCATAATATTTATTGCTCAGGTCCAACACATTACTGGCATCATAATCTTTACTGCTCAGCTCCAACACATTACTGGCATCACCAACTTTATTGCTTAGCTCCAAAACATTAGTGGTGTAACACGCTTTATTGCTCAGCTCCAACATATTACTGGTGTCACCCTCTTTATTGCTCAGCTCCAACACATTACTGGCATCATAATCTTTATTGCTTAGGTCCAACACATTAGTGGTGTAACTCGCTTTATTGCTCAGCTCCAACATATTACTGGTGTGGCCCTCTTTATTGCTCACCTCCCAACACATTACTGGTGTCACCCTCTTTATTGCTCAGCTCCAACATATTACTGGTGTCACCCTCTTTATTGCTCAGCTCCAACACATTACTGGCCTCACCATCTTTATTGCTCAGCTCCAACACATTAGTGGTGTATCCCTCCTGACTCCAACACATACTGGTGTCACCCTCTTTACTCCAACACATTGCTGGTGTCACCATCTTTATTGCTCAGCTCCAACACTTTACTGGTGTCACCCTCTTTATTGCTCAGCTCCAACATATTAGTGGTGTCACCCTCTTTATTGCTCAGCTCCAACACATTACTGGCATCACCCTCTTAATTGCTCAGCTCCAACACATTACTGGTGTCACCCGCTTTATTGCTCAGCTCCAACACATTACTTGTGTCACCCTCTTTATTGCTCAGTTCCAACACATTACTGGAATCCCCCTCTTTATTGCTCAGCTCCAACACACTACAGGTGTCACCCTACTTACTGCTCAGGTCCAACACATTACTGGTGTCACCCTCTTCATTGCTCAGCTCCAACACATCCCTGGTGTCACCCTCTTCATTGCTGAGGACCAACACATTACTGGTGTCGTCTTTATTGCTCAGCTACAACACATTACCGGCGTCCCCCTCTTTATTGCTCAGCTCCAACATATTACTGGCGTCCCCCTCTTTATTGCTCAGCTCCAACACATTACTGGCATTACCCTCTTTATTGCTCAGCTCCAACATATTGCTGGTGTCACCCTCTTTATTGCTCAGATCCAACACATTGCTGGTGTCACTCTCTTTAATGCTCAGCTCCAACATATTGCTGGTGTCACCCTTGTTATTGCTCAGCTCCAACACATTGCTGGTGTCATTCTCTTTATTGCTCAGCTCCAACACATTACTGGTGTCACCCTTTTAATTGCTCAGCTACAACACATTACTGGCGTCAACCTCTTTATTGCTCAGCTCCATCACATTGCTGGTGTCACCCTCTTTATTCCTCAGCTCCAACACATTGCTGGTGTCACCCTCTTTATTGCACAGCTCCAATATATTTCTGGTGTCACCCTCATTATTGCTCAGATCCAACACATTACTGGCGTCACCCTCTTTATTCCTCAGCTCCAACACATTGCTGGTGTCACCCTCTTTATTGCTCAGCTCCAACATATTTCTGGTGTCACCTTCATTATTGCTCAGGTCCAACACATTACTGGCATCACCCTCTTTATTGCTCAGCTCCAACACATTGCTGGTGTCACCCTCTTTATTCCTCACCTCCCACAAATTCCTGGTGTCACCCTCTTTATTGCTCAGCTCCAACATATTGCTGGTGTCAACCTCGTTATTGCTCAGCTCCAACACATTACTGGCATCACCCTCTTTATTGCTCAGCTCCAACACACTGCTGGTGTCACCCTCTTTATTCCTCAGCTCCAACACATTGCTGGTGTCACCCCCTTTATTGTTCAGCTCCAACACATTACTGGTGTCACCCTCGTTATTGCTCAGCTCCAACACATTACTGGCATCACCCTCTTTATTGTTCAGCTCCAACACATTACTGGCATCACCCTCTTTATTGCTCAGCTCCAACACATTACTGGTGCCACCCTCTTTATTGCTCAGCTCCAAGACATTACTGGTGCCACCCTCTTTATTGCTCAGCTCCAAGACATTACTGGCATCACCCTCTTTATTACTCAGCTCCAACACACTAGTGGCGTCACTGTCTTTACTGCTCAGCTCCAACACATTGCTGGTGTCACCGTACGTACTGCTCAGCTCCAACACATTACTGGTGTCACCCTACTTACTTCTCAGGTCCAACTCATTACTGGTGTCACTTTCTTCATTGCTCAGCTCCAACACATTACTGGTGTCACCCTCTTTATTGCTCAGCATCAACACATTACTGGTGTCACCCTCTTTATTCCTCAGCTCCAACACATTGCTCGTGTCACCCTCTTTATTGCTGAGCTCCAACACATTGCTGGTGTCACTCTCTCTATTGTTCAGCTCCAACACATTACTGGTGTCACCCTTTTTATTGCTCAGCTACAACACATTACTGGCATCACGCTCCTTATTCCTCAGCTCCAACACATTGCTGGTGTCACCCTCTTTATTGCTCAGCTCCAACATATTGCTGGTGTCACCCTCGTTATTGCTCAGCTCCAACACACTGCTGGTGTCACCCTCTTTATTCCTCAGCTCCAACACATTGCTGGTGTCACCCTCTTTATTGCTCAGCTCCAGCAGGTGTCACCCTCGTTATTGCTCAGCTCCAACACATTATTGGCATAACCCTCTTTATTGCTCAGCTCCAACACATTACTGGTGTCACCCTCTTTATTGCTCAGCTCCAACACATTACTAGCATCACCCTGTTTACTGCTCAGCTCCAACACATTGCTGGTGCCACCCCCTTTACTGCTCAGCTCCAACATTACTGGTGTCACCCTCTTTATTGCTCAGCTCCAACACATTGCTGGTGTCACCCTCTTTATTGCTCAGCTCCAACACATTACTGGTGTCACCCTCGTTATTGCTCAGCTCCAACACATTACTAGCATCACCCTGTTTACTGCTCAGCTCCAACACATTACCGGTGCCACCCCCTTTACTGCTCAGCTCCAACACATTACTGGTGTCACCCTCTTTACTGCTCAGCTCCAACACATATAATTAATATTGTGACCCCCTTTCTCTGTTGCATTGAAAAACACCTTCCTTGCTGTACTAAGTAGTAAGAGAAACAGCTCTATTGCCTCTTACAAGATGCAATACATGCTATTCTATGAAGGTTTCTAATAATGGAACTACGCTGGTATACATAAATACAGGCTATCATATTAAAATCTTGGGGTGAGACTGCACCTACATAATGCTCTAGGCTGCATGCATGTAACACTAAGGCTGTACAAAGATAAAGTGCTGTGGACCCAGAAGAATGCAGAATATGACAGCCAGTAATTCCCTGTAAATAACATTACATGTTTTTGACATGCACTGCAAAATTAATGACGCACTGCATGCTCTAACAGTAACCTCAACCTACCTACTTCCATTTGAACCACTGGTCTAGAAATGGGATTTGGAGCAGAAGGCTTTGTATACTGTTAACTGGCAGTTATGGGGTTAAAACTCACTTCAATAAAGGTGTGGTTTTTTCAGACACTTGTTAGTGGCAGTTAGGGCAGCAAAACTGGTCTCACTGAGGGTGACACATTGTATTACAACCACTATTTTTTACACACACACACACACGTGCCTGCTTATATAAAAAAATACGCAAATATTCATAGCACACACTCAAAAGAAAAGTCACAGTGACAGGTGTAAAACTGTAAAGGGGGCAATACATGTCACTCCATTTCACTAGCAATTTCTAAGATTACTGCATAAAACTATAAGAAAAACTCAAAGGCAATGTTCCTGGATAGGTACAGAGCACGTATTTTGAAGAAAATGAATATCACAGACATCTAACCACATGTTTCTGGGTGTTAAGTACAATCTCTCTCCAATACAATACGACAAACTTGGCTAGCTAGTTAATAATAATAATAATAATAATAACAACAACAACAACAACAACAACAACAACAACAACAACAACAGAGGAGAACGAAATTGGAAAACCGCTCTTGCCGCCAGTATTTCCACACATTAATTCACAAGTACATAACAAAAGAACCTGATTCACAAAGAGGCATCACATACTAACTTCAACTAAGTCTTAAAAAATAGTGAAATACTGGTAAGCAGAACTGTAGCTGACCTTACAAAGACAACAGCAAAGTGAGTCTTCTTCCTCATTAACGTATACTGTACTATTGTACCTATGATGAATAAGACACAAGTAACTGTGCAAACCTGTTAGAGTTGTCCAATTACAGTTCTGATGTCCAGACGTTTAGCCTAACCCATCATGATTTGCTGTATGGTTGGCTGGACAAGGCCTATATTCTTCAGCAATATAATTCATTCCTGCAACACATGAACACACACACTTGTAATGTAGTACAATTTTGTTCAACGAAGAAACAGCTTCTCAAGTATGAATGCTGCACTTTACGGTACAATGGGTGTATTTATTCTATGACACATAGATGCTTGGCAGCTTTGTGACTGCCCTGTACCCAAACACCACAAGAACAATTACTGAAAGGTTCTGACCAGGATCGGTGGATTTTATTAGGTGCATGAGGTAAATATTCCGAAAACCTGAAACATCTCTAAAAAATGTGCAAATTTTTTACTGCTAGCTTATTTAACAGCAAATGAAGCAGGATAGGAATATTACAAATTGTGAAATGGGAAGAATGTGGGAGTAAATGCTTCTGTAATGTGTTACGGTCAGCAAGACCCAAGGCAGGGAGTGGATGAAAATATGAAATGCCCCAATCAGGCACACTAAATGGTCACATGACAAATCTGAACATGAGTGCTAATGACTGTCAGGCAATACTGGGCAAATATGTGTATCCAACGAAGTTCCATCATGCACAACACAGTTTATTATAAAGGTGACTAGTTTTAGCCCATTTTTTGGGCCACCATCAGACCTGTATACCAGAACCCATAAAAAAGCCTATACAAATTATCTATTAACCTTAGAGAAAGAGATCTTTTCCTTTACATTGATGCATAAAACCTTGTAAAAATGCATATGGTAGTGGAAAAAATGTATGTATGTGTATATATATATATATATATATGCAAAAAGCTATATATTAAAACAGAATTATGATCAATAATCAATAAAATAAAAGTAGGCAGATTAGAATTAATCTGCCCCTTCCAAAGTGAGTTCTCCACATTGTGTAATCTAGTGCTTTCTCTTTCAGTTTCCAGTATCCTCTCCTATCCTTCAGGTCATCCAGTATCTGCTCATGTATGCCTTCTAGTCTTTCCTGTCTGTCTGTATACATACATCTCAAAATTTCATGAATCAGGGGTCTTACAATCTGTAAACCCTGCTAATCTGGCACTTGAAGAGGGCAGTACCAAACATGTTCAAAAAGGCCTCCAAGGGTGCCTGCACATCAATTGTTGTGGTAACTCCTAACTCCTTGTCCCATAACTCTCTCTGCTTAATCAATTATTAAGACTCCATAAAACACAGACAAGGACACTATAACCCTGAACCAGCAGATGAAGGTGATATCCAAATGGAATACTCCTCTGATTAGCTGCACAGCCCAAATATAGGAGCAGTAACAAAAAATTACTTTTAAGAACCAAGGTCAGTATATGCGCCATCTGACAACCCAGAATATTTGGTAATTCAACGCCTGCCCCTGCCCAGTACCGTGCATGTAAGATTAATGTTATTTTGTTGCACACACACACACACACACACACACACACACACACACACACACACACACACACACACACACACACACACACACACA
>Ga0131853_10005465_pt1 | contig 22917 bp, 27 predicted proteins | sample TergutLab28metaG_FD_92764 | JGI IMG/M metagenome (GOLD analysis project Ga0131853, IMG submission 92764) | Labiotermes labralis P1 segment gut microbial communities from Petit-Saut dam, French Guiana - Lab288 P1 (version 2) (version 2) | ecosystem: Host-associated > Arthropoda: Insects >...
CGACCAATATAATATCCTCCCCTGTGCTTTATAGTAACATGGATTTATTGTGGGTCAAGGGGGCTGGTGACATATTTAGCCCATTTTTTCGACGAGTTGCATTCGGCGGAGGTATTTGTCGCCGAGGAATTCGGTGGTTAGGAAAATTTTAGTTATGTTGAGGGCGGTGTCGGCGTCGATGAATCGGCCGCCCAGACAGAGGACGTTGGCGTCGTTGTGTTGGCGGGCCAGTTGTGCGTAGATTTCGGTGTGGCAGAGGGCCGCACGGATACGTTTATATCGGTTAGCGGCGATGGATACACCGATGCCCGTGCCGCAGATAAATATTGCCCGAGTTCCGTGGTGGAGGACACGCGTTACCGCACGTTTAACGATGTCGGGGAAATCGATCGGGTCGGTTGTGTTTGTTCCGATGTCCTCGACCGTGACATCGTGGTCGAGGAGGTATTTTTTAATGGTTTCTTTTAATTCGTAGCCGCCGTGGTCGGATGCCAGTATTATTGGTGGTAGCTTTTTGCTCATGGTGTCCCCTTTTTACATTACAATTCTACTATATAATTCTCGTAGTGCGTCTTGTAATGTTTTGCAGCAGTTTATGTAGACAGGCAGGGGTTGCATGAATGGGTCGGGGATGTCGCCGCAACCGACCGCGTTATCCAGCGGGTATACGTTCGGGTGTTCGCCGATGCGCAGGGCGTGTTCGTGAGTCATTGTTACGATGTGGTCGAATTTTTTTATCATGTCGGGTTTGAAGCGAGTGCTGCTGCGCACCTTTTTCCCCAGTTTTTCGCCACATTCGATTAGTGCCATTCGTGCCGTGTCGGTCATGGGCAGGCCGTCCATTGTGTGGGTGCCCGCGCTGCTGACCTTTATTTTCTTTTTTTCCGCGCGTGCCATATTTTCAAAGATGACCGCCGCCATTGGAGAGCGGCAAACATTTCCCGTGCATACGAATAGAATTTTCATCGAGAGGTCTCCTTTATTTGGCCACCGCCAAGGCACATATCACCATTATATAGTACAACCCATTGTCCAGGTGTTACCGCGCGTTGTGGGTTTTTGAATTTGACGATTACGTCTTTGCCGTCGGTTGTTACGATACATTCCTGGTCCGGTTGGCGGTATCGTGTCTTTGCCGTGCATGTTTTTGGCAGTTCGGCCATGAAGTTGAAATCAATCGCGGTTAGTTGGTTGGTGAAGAGTTCGTCACATTCACCATTATTAACAATTAATGTGTTGTTGGGGATGTCTTTTGCCACCACGAACCAACGCATATCCACCGAAGATGTATTGTCGCAAGATTTACCGCCAGCGGAGGTACTCCGTCCGCCGATGCCCAGGCCCTTTCGTTGGCCGATTGTGTAGTACATCAGGCCCGTATGTGTTCCGACCGTTACCCCGTCCAAGGTTTTTATGACGCCAGGTTGGTTGCCGAAGTAGGTTTTGAGGAAGTCGCGGAATTTGCGCTCGCCGATGAAGCAGATGCCCGTGCTGTCCTTTTTTTTCGCAGTTGATAGACCGAGTTGTTCGGCTATTTCACGGACGGCCGTTTTTTTGAGGCCGCCAACGGGGAAAATGACGCGTGAGAGTTGTTCACGCGAGAGTCCACAGAGGAAGTAGGATTGGTCTTTTGTTTCGTCGAGGCCCCGCATTAGTTGACCGTTTTGCACGCGGCAATAGTGCCCCGTTGCGATGTATTCCGCGCCGATTTTATTTGCGTAATCGAGGAATGGGCCGAATTTGATTTCGCGGTTGCAGAGGATGTCGGGGTTGGGGGTGAAGCCCGCACCCAGCCCCCGCAAAAACTGCGCGAAGACGTTGTCCATATATTGTTTGGAGAAGTTGACGGAATAGTACGGTATTCCAATCTGTTCCGCTACGCGTTTGGCATCGGTGAAGTCGGCCTCGGACGTGCAGAAGCCATCGCCATCCTTTTCCTCCCAGTTGCGCATGAAGAGGCCGATGACACGGTAGCCCTGCCACTTTAATATGTAGGCGGAGACGGAACTGTCTACGCCGCCCGAAAGACCGACGACCACCATTGGGCCAGAATTTTCATCGTATAATTTTTTGATGCCATATTGTTCAAGCATGGTATATTGTAACACAATCATGTCAACCAAACCAACCGAGAGAAAAGTAGTTAATAATCGCCTGGATAAATTGTATTCCAGTAATGTTAAGTGTCCGTATTGCCGTGCGCGTATTCCAAAGTTTGTTGCGGAGTGTGCGCGGTGCGGGATAACAAAAGTTCAGATTTCACAAGCGAGTCATCAAGAAGCGAAAGCAATTTTGAGTGGCAAGGAAGAAGGCATTGTTATGAAGTCGCGCCGCCGTCCAGATGATTTGAATGTGCGGGGGTTGTTGTTGCGGGTATCGCTTTTTGGAATGTTTGGGGCGCATAATTTTTATGTTGGACGGAAGATACGCGGGCATATTGCGTTGTGGTGTATGGTTGCGTTGATAATTTCCGTTTCGTTTTTTTCTATGGGTACAGTTACCGCCGACATGATGGATGCGCATCCGTGGCGGCGAGCGTTTGAGGGTACGGGGTTTCCTTTTCCGTTGGATGTGTTTGGATTGATTGCGATTGTTATGTGGTTTGTTGATTGGTTTGCGATTGTGTTGTTCAATAACTATAAGTACCCCGTTAGGATTAATGCCACCCCGAAGGATATTAAGAAAAAAGCCCCGTAACGGGGCTCTGCGGGGAGCCCCCGCGGGCGTTATTTGCTCTTTCCGTTGTTAGTATCAAACATTAACAAACTATGCTTTTGGCTTTGCGACTTTTCCAGCGGCGGATAGTGTGCCTTGGATAGAGGTGAAGAGTGTTGCAACGTTTTGAAGGTCGGATGGGACGATGATTGTTGTTGCGTCGCCAGCGGCCATTGCCTTTAGCGCGTCGTAGCCTTGGAGCGTTAGGTAGGCGGCGTCAGGTTTTGCGGAGATAATTTTTTGGATGGCTTGGGCTTGACCCTCGGCCTCGGTTAGTAGGGCAACCTTGCGGGCCTCGGCACGGAGGATGGCGGCTTGTTTCTCACCCTCGGCAACCAGGATGTTAGCGCGTTTTTCACCCTCGGCTTGGAGGATGGCTTGACGGCGTTCACGCTCGGCGCGCATTTGTTTTTCCATGCTGTCTTGGATTGCGGGTGGTGGCATGATGTTGCGGAGTTCGACACGGTGAACCTTGATACCCCATGGGTTGGTTGCCTCGTCGATGATGTTACGCATTTTTCCGTTGACCATGTCGCGGGATGTGAGTGTTTCGTCAAGTTCGAGTTCACCGACGATGTTACGAAGGGTGGTTGCGGTGAGGGCCTCTATTGCTTGCATTGGGCGTTCTACCCCGTAGGTGTAGAGACGTGGGTCAACGATTTGGAAGAAGACGACGGAGTCAATCATAATCTTTACGTTGTCCTTTGTGATGACTTCGGACGGGCGGAAGTCAGCGACCTGTTCCTTTAGCGATACGGTTGCGCGTGCCTTGTCGAAGAAAGGCACAAGCCAGTTAAAACCAGTTTCCAGTGTACGGTGGTATTTTCCGACACGTTGCACGACAACAGCGTTGCCTTGGGGGATAATCCGAATCGACGAGATAAGTACAATGAACAGTACCACACCGATGATTATCAGCACAATTCCTAATGGGCCCATTTAATTCCTCCTGTTTTATATGAATTCATATAGTATATCACGCAACAATATGTTCATGCAAGCCCTGGGGGGGGGTTTTTACTTTTGCATTTTTTCGTTGGGGGGGGTTTCCATTAATCCGTGAACTATGTTCACATTTGTAACACGTGGTCCGTGGTTTGGTTGAATTACGAGCGTAACCGTCCATTTGGGCCTCCTTGCTGTGTTGGGACTAAACATAGTGGACAAATGAATTTTCTTGGCCTGTGGAGGCGGAAAGACCACCATGGTCGTGGTGAAATGAGTTTCATTTGTGGGTAGGCCGTTTCCGCTGGTCCTCGGCCCTGCGAAAATTATTTGCTCCATATGTTTCGTCCCTCCATGTTACAGTAACATGGAATTTATTGTGGTCAAGGGGGTTACTGACAAAAAGTGGTGATGGGTTTAGCGGCGGGTGAGGTTGCGGATTTCGATGGCGTGGATGGTTATGCCCCAGGCGGCGGAGGCGCGGGAAGCCTCGTTACGGGTGCGTTGGCCCAGTTCGCCGCGGGAGGACAGGACGTCGTCCACATTCATGGTTGCCGTAAGGTTGCGGATTTCGGTGTCGATTAGTTTTTCCAGTTCGTATTCGGGGCGGATTGCGCCGTAGTGAAAGAGTTTTGCATCGGTGAGTTGCCATGATACGATTGCGTCGATTACGACGGTTGCACTGTCCTTTGTAAAGACCTCTGATGGGCGGAGTTCCGTTGATTGTTCGGTTACCGAGAGGTTTGCCGCCACCCTGTCCAAGAATGGCATTAGGATGGTCACGCCAGTTGCGGCCGTGCGTTGGTATTTACCCAGTCGTTGGATTATAATTACCCGACCCGCGGGTACCATTCGGATTGATGAAATCAAGACAATTGATAAAACAGCAAGTAGCACAATTATGACAATTACAAAGTCGCTCATAGATTCCTCCGTTGATTAAAGAAAAGCCCCGCGGGGCTTTTTGTCGGCATGATTAGTCGGGTTTGACGGCTTTTGGTTTTTCGGCCTCGGCCAGTTTGACGAGCATTTTGTTGCTGTCGTTACCAGTGATTTCCACGATGTCGCCCTCGGCCAGGTCATCGCCCGAGGTTATTTTTGCAGTCCATGTTACGCCGTTGAGTTCAATGGTGCTGTACCCGTCTCGCATTGGGGATGTAAGGCGGACGCGACGGCCGATGTTTGAGTCGGTGATGTTTGTTGGGATTGTTTCCTTTATCAGGAATTTTTTCAGCACAGGGCGAAGGGTTGCGATGAACACGCCCGAGAAGATAATGAACGCGATGATTTGCCACCATAGGCCGACCGATGCAGCAGCGAGGATTAGACCCACAAGTGCGGCAGGTGCGAACCAGAGGGTGATGAGGTCGTAGGTTAAGAATTCAATTAAAAGGGAAAGCGCGATAACGCAGGCCCATACAATAATCATGATGGTTGAAAGTTCCATACCATCATTATATTATACGCGGCGGCCCTAATGCAACCTTTTTCAGTCAGTTTGTGCCTTTTCGGGTGGATTAGCCGCTGGTATATGCCGAATAATATCGTTTTTTGCGTTTCATGAGTTCGGCGTGCGTGCCCATTTCGACCGCACGGCCCCCCGCCATGAATATTATCATGTCGCAATTTTCGATGGATGACAGGCGGTGGGTTACAAAAATCTTGGTTTGGCGTGGGTTCATTTTGCGGATGCTCTCGATGACATCCTTTTCAGTTACGGGGTCGGAGGATGAAAGGGCCTGGTTAAACACGAACAAGTCCGGGTTTTTTAGCACCATGCGGGCGACATTGAGGGCCTGTTTTTGGCTGACCGATAGTTTTGTTGTATCGGAGGACAGTTCAGTATTGTAGCCGTTTGGCAGTTGGGCGATGAAGTCGTGGCTGCCCAGTCGTCTTGTCACTTGCATTACATTTTCGGGTAATGTACGGCGGATACCATAGAGCAGGTTTTCCGCGACCGTGCCGCGGAAGATGAATGGCAGGCCGAATGCGATACCGAAGTTTGGATAGTAGCTGTCGGATTTAATCTCGTCCAGGTTTACCCCGTCTATGGCGACCTGGCCCCCCGTGTATTGTTCCAGTTTTGCGAGGACTTCGACGATTTTGCCTTTACCAGAACCCGCCGCGCCAACAATAGCCACCGATGAGCCAGGGGGAATTCGGAATGAGACGTTGGATAGGAGTTTTTCCCCGCCCCGTTCGATGGATACGTTTCGGAATGCGATTTCGCCGATGCGTTCGATGTCGATGTGTTCGCGTTCGGTCATTGTGTCCGGATAGTCGAGGATTTCAAAGACCTTTTTTGCGCGGGGGCCGAGGGATTGTAATAAGTTGGTGGTTTCGGTCACAATTACGGCGTTTGCCAAGAAACGGTTGGAGAACACGATGAACGCAGGCAAGGCACCGAATTCGGGTAGGGTTCCGTTGACGAACAATATACCGAACACGACGGTGACGAGTAGAAACATGAAGTTTTGGATGAATGTTATATAGATTGTGTTGAAGCCAAGGGCGACCTCCTCGGCAATATTCGCCCGTGTTTCGTTTTCGTTGTGGGCCTCGTATTCCAGTTCTGCTCCGTCTATGCCGTGGGTGCGGTAGAAGTTGTGGAGACTGACCTTTTTGTCCATGTAGCTGAAGCTGTTTATTATTACTTGGTTATTGTTATTAAAATATCGTTGGGTGCGTGAGGATACGAGTTTTGCCGTGATGATACATAGCGGCAGGGATGCGATGACGACGAGGGCCAAAATCCAGCTGATTTGAAACATGGCTATGGCCGTTGTTATATAGAAGAATACGGTACGGGCGGCACGGTAGATAATCATTAGGACGGTACGGGTGAGCATTCCCGTTAGGTTTGCGACACGACGGGTTAGGTCGCCGGTTGCGAATTGGTCGAGGAAGGAAACGGGTACCACGTCCAGTTTGCGCTTGATTTTGACGACGAGTTCGTGTTTTGCGCGGTTTTCGTAGCGGATGATTGCGAAGGAACAGATGATTTGAAAGACCTCGTTCAACAGGGCCAGGACCGTAAATATTACCAGTTGGGTGTAGATGAAGCGCATTGTTGGCGAGATGTTGAGGTCAAAAGATTCCTCGAGATTGTTGAAGATGTTCCGTGTAAATGTTGGGGTGAAGGAGAACATTACGATGCCGACGATACCGATACCGATAATCATCAGTATGCGCCAGCGGAATTCGCCGAACAATCCGAGGACGCGGATTAGGTAGCGGTCTTCGCGCGATAGTCTTTTACGAGCCATTACACGCCACCTCCTTCGTCCACGATTGTAGCCATACGTGCCTCGGCCTCGAGCGTGCGTGTACCGATTTCTTCGCCGTCGTTTGTCAGTTGAGGTTCGGGTGCGGTTGTGCCTTCCATATCGGCCTCGTTAATTATACTTGCACCGAATGCGGCGTAGAATTTGTTGTAGTCGGCATTTGTTGCGAGGAGTTCGCGGTGGCTGCCCATGCCGCCTACCCGTCCGTTTTTCAGGACATAGACGTTGTTACATGCGCGGCAGATTTCCTGGGCATATGTTATGAACAGACAGGTTTTGCGTTCGCGTTTTAGGCGTTGCATTAGGCGGTTGATGTATTCCGGTTTGACGTGTGAGAAACATTGGTTGAATATGTAGAATGATGCGGGTTTTAGGATACAGCGCACGATGTTGACGAGGTTTTTCGCACCCATTGAGAGGGTGCTTCGCTCGCCCATTTCGTAATCCAGGAAGCGACCGCCGAAGCGTGCGACGAAGTCGTTTGCCCCCAAGTCGTCGAATGCGCCCATGATGTCGGCGTCGGTGGCGTATGGGGCCAACACGCGGATGTTGTCGCGGATGGTTCCAGGGACGAAGTCGGGGGATTGGTCACAGTATGAGAACACGGCACGGCGAAGATACATTCGGTTTATGGAGGTTATGTCGATGCCGCCCACGGCGATAACGCCCGATTCCACGTCTTCTTTGCGGAGGAGGAGTTTTGGGATTTTGTTTTTGCCGCTGCCTGCCCCGCCCACGATTGCTACGCGTGTGTTGAATGGCAGGGAGATGCTGACATCGCTTAATGAACGTTGGCCGTTTGAGTGTGTTTGTGTTATGTTGCGGAATTCCATACGTGGTTCAGCCAGAGTTGGTAGGACGGTTATGCCGCCGCTGTCGTCCCTTTCGGGTAGAGCCATGACGCGGTTGGCGCGTTCCATGCTGACCCGGTACCTGGGTGCGTCTTCCACCAGCCACGCGAACAGCGTGTGTGAACCGTTTTGCATACGGACAACATATTGCAGGATGGTGTTGAGGATGACGAGGTCGTGGGCGACCTCCATATTGAAATGCACACCGTACAGGATTATTATTACGGTTACGATTGTAAACAAGATTGCGTGGAATGAAATTGAGAGGTTTATGGAGCGGTCGGTGTAGATACCTTGGCTGACCTGGACGTCTACCATTTTGCCGAATTCTTCGCTGCGCTCTTCGGCCTTGCCCAAGATACGGATGTCACGCGCCCCGGTTATACCTTCCTTGATATTAGTGAAGTAGTCGTCGAAGACCTCGACCACCTCGGGGATGATTTTTGACATCTTTCGCATACGCCACCAGAAGAACACGAGGATAAAGGGTACGGCGGCCAAGGCGATGAGAGAGTATGTTGTTGACAGACGGAACATCATGAAGATTGAACCGAAGACGACCAAGGGGGCGAATACCAAAGCATTTGCCAATCGGCGGGCATAGCGGCGGGTCCATGATGTGTCGTTCCAGACGGTGGGGAGAACCTTGGAGTAGCCGTATTCTTCGACCGTTTCGCTGCTGACCCTTTGAAACTTGTTAAACAATGTTCGGCGCATGTTTTTTTGCAGGCGGAAGGAAAAAATCGCAACGAAGAATTCACAGACGATGTGGATAATCAGCATGAGGACGATGAAACCGAAGACCAAGGCCCCCTGGACCAGGATGTCATTGATGACTTGGTTTTGGTAGACCAGCCCCTCGCGGTAGTTGATTACACCTTCACTGATAATCTCGGTGACGCCTTGGAGAAACATTGGAAAGTACAGGGCCATAGATTCGAGAGCCACAAGGAAAAGTATGTAGAGGATAAACCACTTCCACACCCCTTGCATATGGCCAAGCATACTGAATGCCGCCTTGTCCTTTGGCATGTTCATTAATGAAATTAGTATACAAGGCGCATGGCAAAAGGGGCAAGTGATTAGTGCCCCGCATACCATGGAATAGGCATGAAAATGCCGTTAAACAAAAGGAGAAATTACTATGTGTTGTTTGAGAGAATTGCTCTGTGGTCGTCCACGATGCTGTCGCCCGCGATGTTGTTGTCCATGTCCGCGTCCGCGCCGTGTATGCCGATGCGAATTCCGTTGTCGTATGGAAGAGGAGCGTGGTCACCATGGCGGAGGGCGTGAGGGCGGCCACCGTGAAGAGCGTCGTGAGGAACGCCGAGAAGAACATTGTGGCCCAAGAGAGTGGACACCAATGGAGCACCACCGCGGCGGATGTTGCGGCGGAGAATTTTAATTTAGTTATTAGAGATTAGAGTTGAGGGATTAGACGTTGAAGCGAAATAGGACAACATCGCCGTCGCGAACGATGTAGTCCTTGCCCTCGCTCCTTACCCTGCCCCGCTCCCGCGCCGCGACCATTGACCCCAGTTCACGTAGGTCGTCGTATGCGACAATCTCGGCCCGAATAAAGCCCCGTTCAAAGTCGGTATGTATTTTACCGGCGGCACCCGGGGCTTTTGTTCCGTTTGTGATTGTCCAGGCACGGACTTCCCGCTCCCCCGCCGTCAGATAACTGATTAACCCCAGCAGTTTATATGATGCGGCGATGAGTTGGTCGAGGCCGCATGTTTTCAAGTTATACATTTCCATTAATTCGGCGCGTTCGGCGTTGTCGTCGATTGCGGAGAGTTCTTCTTCTATTTTTGCACAGATTTTGACGACCGAGTTTTCGCCGACCGTAGCCCGAATTTTTTTCACAAGTTCGTTGTCGTTTGCCAATGCCGATTCGTCGACGTTGGCGCAATAAATTACGGGTTTAGTTGTAAGCAGAAAAAAGCCACGGGCCATTTCGCGTTCCCGTTCATTTTCAATGACAGAACATGCGAGTTTTTCGTTAGAGAGTGCGGATTGCATTCTTTTTAGCAGGTTGAGTTCCATCTCGGCCTCGGCCGGCATTTTTTGGCTCTTGAATTGTTTTTCGTGTTTTTCGATGCGTTTGGCGATACTCTCGAGGTCGGCCAAGATTAATTCCAAGTTGATTGTTTGTATGTCGCGGATTGGGTCGATATCACCCTCGACATGAATTATGTCGCGGTTTTCAAATGCGCGCACGACATGGACGATTGCATCCGATTCGCGGATGTTTGCGAGGAATTTGTTGCCAAGCCCCTCTCCCGATGCGGCACCCCGCACCAGACCCGCAATGTCGACAAATTCGATTGTTGCGTAGATTGTGGATTTAGCCGAATATAGTTCGGTCAGCCAGTCCACACGCACATCAGGTACGGGGACAATGCCAACATTTGGTTCGATGGTTGCGAAGGGATAATTTGCGGCGACCGCGCCCGCCCGTGTTAAGGCATTGAACAATGTACTCTTGCCTACGTTTGGCAGGCCAACTACTCCGATTTTCATGAGACCAGTATAAAGTGGAAAGTGGTGTGTGGCAAGTTACTTGTCGTCGTCATCGTCCAGGATGTCGTCGAGGTTGTCATCGAAATCGTCGAGGGGGTCGGATTCTTCCTCTTCGTCGTCCAGGTCGAGGTCGTCGTCGAGTTCCTCTTCCTCTAGCTCTAGAATCATGTCATCATCGTCTTCGTCATCGTCGATGTCGTCCTCGGGGTCGATTTCTTTTTCAACGTTGATACCGCCGTAGAGTGCGTCCAGTTCTTCTTCGGAGAGTTCACTCTCGCCCACGCATGTTGAACACACCGTTTCTTCTTCGGTTATGTAGTTGATTTTACAGATTGGGCAGATTCCCATTCCAGCACCCTCTTCGGTGTAGTTGGTTGACAGGGCCTGCATTTCTTGTTTACACACCGGGCAAAGTTTTTCCCGCTTTTGGATAAAGTTCAGTTCGCATCTTGGGCATTTGACGTATACGTTTTTGCTCATTTCTTTTCCTCTCCCCCGTGTGGATTGTACCTTATTATAAAGAGTTTATACAACCTGTCAATAGTTTGTTCCTATCCGAACAATTTTTCGTATACAGTGATGTGTATATCGCTTTGTTGGATGATTTGGTTGCGTTTGAAAAGAGCGGCCAAGCGGATTATGCATTGTTTATTTGTTGGGCGGCGGGGGCCAGAAAATAGGCCTTGGTTTTGTAGTTTTGGCCACCATCTCTCGATTGTTTTTCGGATACATTTTTCGACGTTGTATGTGCTTTCACCGAATTCGTCGCCGACGCGTTGGTATAGGTCTTTGCCGATGCATGCGATGGCCCGAACATCGTTGCATGTAATCTCGATACATTTTTTGAGGTAGTCATAGCCTTTTGTTACCGGGCATTCCGTTTCAAGTAGAAAGTTTGTTATGTCTTGTGTTAGGCACATATTAATTTTTTCCTCTGTTGAGTTATATATCTAGATTTTCCGCTAAAAAAGATGGGTCGTCAATAAGTTCGGCGGGAGTTATACCCAAGCCGTGAGCGAGTAGAATAAATGTTTTTAACTCTATTCCCTTTGCACGTCGTTGGATAATGCTTTTTATTGTTGGCACGGGAAGAGTGCTTCGTCGTGCCAGCTCGGCTTGTGACAAGTCCATCTTTTCCATGTATTGGGTTAGTCGTTTAACCACCGCTTGGTTTATTGTCATCAGTCTAGGATGATATATCGTCCTTTACCTTTCGGATTATACTTCATCCCATCGTGACAAAATCAAAATTTCGTGTTATAATGTTGGTTATGAAATGGCTGGTTGTTGGTCTTGGGAATCCCGAGGGGAAGTATTTTGAGACGTGGCATAATTTGGGGTTTAAGGCCGCCGAGGGAGTTGCCGCACGGCATGGCATGGAGTTTAAGAAAGCGGGTAATCAATTGTTGGCCAAGGATGGCAATTTGTTTGTGTTGAAGCCGTTAACATATATGAATCGTAGTGGCGAGGCCGTGTTAGCGTTGGTTCGCAAGCAACGTATAGAACCGCAGAACATTATTGTGTTGGTGGATGATTTGTACATTGATAAGGGAAGGGTTCGCGTAGGCAATGGCGGCGGAAACGGCGGACACAACGGTATTCGCAGTATTAACCAGTTATTAGGTACGAATGAGTACATTAAAATCAAAATTGGAATTAAGGCGAACCCAGAGCCGCATTGTTTGGCGAATTATGTTTTGGAGCGGGTGCCCGCGAATGAACGCGAAATAGTTGCAGAAGGAATTGAGAAGAGTGTTGAGGCCGTGATGGAATTGCTTGGCGGTTCATCAGTTGCGATGGTTCAAGGGAGGTATAACACCAAGAATGACCAGGGGTGACCCCTGGACCCAGTATAGGCCAATTTTAATGAGGTAGTGATATGATAAACAATATAATCGAATTAACTAGTGATAAGTTGCTGACCGCGACTTTTGAGTCTTTGGCGGATGTCAAAGGTAATACCACCGTTTATACGAGTGATTCGAGTTTGGCCCCCCTGTTGGGTTCGGCCGTTACGGAGCCGTTAGTTTTTGTTACCCCGTCGGTTGATTCGGTGCATGATTCGGTTACCGTGTTTACGAACATGGGGAGAACGGCGATTGGGGTGACGGTTATCCCCGACATGCCGATTTACATGGACGGGAAGAAAGAGAGCGTTAACAGTAATTTAGAGAGCGGGATACGGAAGTTTTTGGGCGGGTCGGCCGATGTTTTGGTGATGCCCGCGAATGCCCTGTTGACCCGTGTGCCGATGATTGGAGCGTCGACGACGACGTTGGCGGTTGGCAAGAAATACAATATGCGCGACATTATTACCACGTTGGACGGGTATGGATTTTCCCGAACGCATACGGTTACCGTGCCGAATGACTTTTCGTTGAAGGGTGATGTTATTGATGTTTGGTTAGGCGGAGATAAGCATCCAATTCGGATTATGTTTTTTGGTGATGAAATTGAAGCCATTAAACGTGTTAATGCATTTGATTTTGCCACGGTGGAAAAGTTGCAGACATTGACGGTTACGCCGATTTCGCAGCTGGGAGATATTTCCCGTGAGAAGGTTCGCGAAAAGTTGGAGACGGTGGATAAGTCGCATGAGAACATGCGGGCGATTATTAATAGCCTTATGACCCGTGTTGTTAAGGGTGATGATATTAATTCAGTTCGGTGGTTGTCGGCGTTGTTGTGTTCTTTTGCCAATCCCCTGTCGTTGATGCCAGAGGGTGTGACGGTTGTGTTTGACCGTCCCCGTGAGATTTGCGACATATTAAAAGAAACACAGAAGCAAAACACCACGCGCATTACATCGTTGATTGATGGCGGTTTGTTATTGCCGCAACATGCCGAGATGTTTGGTACAGCGGGTGAGGTTACGCGGGATATTATAGGACGAGTCTGTGTCGGATTTTCCACGATGAACCAGGGGCATGATTTGTTTGCGTGTACGAATGAATTACATTTGAAGACATTGCCAGTTACAAGTTATTATTCGGCGTTGTCGGCCATGACGCCAGATATGCTGCGTTTCGCCGAGAGTGGTAAGACCGTGTTGGTGTTTGTAGATGGTGCGGCGTGTGAGAATTACCTGAAATCAAAATCCGTTCCGTTTAACCGTATTACGGGAGATACAAAGCCAATGGCAGGACAGATTAATATTGTTTACATGCCGTTGGGACCGTCGTTTGAATTGCCGAATTCAAAGACGGTTGTGTTTAGCGTTAAGCCTCCGCCGCGGATTGAAGCGCATGTTGAGGCACCAGAGCCGACACATGAGGATGCGCCAGTCGTCAAGACCAAGTTTGTTATGCCGACCGTGGGCGAGGTTGTTGTTCACGAGGTGCATGGATTGGGCCGTTATGTTGGGATGAAGGAATTAGAAATTTCCGAGAAGATGGTCGAGTACTTTGTCCTGCAATACGATGGCGGGTCATTGGTATATGTTCCGCATGAAATGATGCATTTGCTTTCCAACTATCACGGGGAGCCCGCACGACTAAACCGAATAGGGGGGCAAGACTTTACACGTGTAAAGCAACGGGTTAGGCGACGCCTGAAGGACCTTTCCGCCGAATTGGCGAAATTATATTCACGCCGTTTGCGTGTTAAATCAAATACATATCACGTGGAAGATGCCATTATGGCAGAGTTTCGCGATGCATTTACACATACATTGACGCCAGACCAAGAAAAATCATTGCGCGATATTGCCGCCGATATGACGGGTGACAAGGTGATGGACAGATTGGTTTGCGGAGATGTGGGTTTTGGTAAGACCGAAGTTGCATTGCATGCCGCGTTCCGTGCAATTATGGGCGGGTTTCAAGTGGCCCTGTTATGCCCTACCACAATATTGTCCGTACAGCATTACAACACCGCGAAGAAGCGTTTAGGCAAGTTTGGTGTGGAGGTTGAAGTTATCAACCGCTTTCGTTCGGATAAGGAAGTTGCGGATATCCTTGAGCGTGTTGGTAGTGGCCAGGTTGATATCTTGGTTGGAACGCACCGATTGTTGTCGGGGGATGTTAGGTTCAAGAACCTGGCATTATTGATATTGGATGAGGAGCAACGTTTCGGTGTTGCGCATAAGGAAAAAATTAAGCAGATTAAGTCTAGTATTGATGTGCTGACACTGTCGGCTACGCCTATTCCCCGTACGTTGAACATGGCGTTGATTGGAATTAGAGATATTTCAAATATTCAAACGCCGCCAGTTAATCGCAGGCCTATTGTTACGTATGTGACCGAATATAGTGACGGATTGATGGTTGATGCGATAGAACGTGAGCAGGCGCGCGGCGGACAGGTATTAGTGTTGTTTAACAATGTTGAGAAGATTGAGGGCTTTGCGGCGACGTTGCGCCGTTTATGTAAAGATGGAACGCGGGTTGCAACAATACATGGTCAGATGCCATCAACACAGATTGAGAATACGATTATTGCGATGTATAACCGTGAGATTGATGTTTTGGTGACATCCACCATTATTGAGAACGGGATTGACATACCTACGGCGAATACATTGATTGTTATCAACGCGGACAAATTAGGTGTTGCGCAGATGCACCAGATACGCGGACGAGTTGGTCGCAGTACGACACAGGCCTTTGCATATTTTACGTATAGTCCGAACAAAGAAGTGTCAGAGATTGCGCGCGAGCGATTGTTAGCAATACAAACGCATGCAGGTCATGGCAGCGGGTTAAATATAGCTATGCGGGATTTACAAATTCGCGGTGCGGGTGATTTATTGGGCGGCGAACAGTCGGGTCATATTGATACGGTCGGGTTTGATATTTATATGAGGATATTAACCGAGGTTGCGGGTGAGATGAAAAATGGCCGCTAGTGTTGCAGCCATTTTTTTTATTATCCTTTAATTATCCCTGTGCGTCCAAGTAGGTTACGATGTTTGCGACCGTTTTGATTTTTGCGGCGTCGTCGTCCGATATGACGATACCTGTTTCGTCTTCCAGAGTCATTAGCATGTCGACGACGTCGAGGCTGTCCGCGTTTAGGTCTTCGACAATGCGACTGTCGGGAGTTACGTTTGCGGCTTTTGAGCCCAGAGTGTTCTTGATTACAGTGATGACTTGGTCATAATATTTTGAATTTTCCATGCAATTAATATAACCCAAAAACATTTATAGCACAAAGCATTTGTCACAACGAAGAATCATGACTACCGCGAAGCGGCAAGGGGTAGGGCCCCCTTACACCAAATTTGGGTTGCTTGGCAAAGAGTTTTCGGGTGGTTGTTCACTGCCCTCGCCCACAAAGACCAAACCAGCGAATAAGTTAAGGTCGGTGCGGATTTCGTCGCCAGTGTATGGGATTGTACGGTAGGCATCAACGTACCAGCCAGTGAACGCGATGGAGTCGCCCGGCATGATGATTGTGTGGCCTTCCTCGGCGATGTATTGCAGAACGTCAGCCACCGTCATGTTGAATGTTGTGCCGTGTGCGACAGTGAATTCGTGGTCAACCACGTCATCAAATGACATGAAGATTGCGATTGTGTGGGTGCGGCCAGCAGCGGATGCCAGGGCCATGCCGTGAAAATTCCAAACGGCGAATGTCATCAATGCCGCCATTACAAAAAGAATTGAAAATGCAAAGAGAACGGAGCGTGAACCACGCACGGCGGTGTAATCGATGTTCTTTGGCTGTTTGCTTTTTACTACTACAACTTTGTTCATTTGCCGTTCCCCCTTTTAGCAATATTAGTAATTAATATATCAAATATTTATGGAACTGTCAACCCATTTTCAGAAAATATTGTAAAATGTCAAATGAAATTAGACCAGCCTACATTGCCGGTGCGTGGTCGGATATAGAGCTAGCGGTTCCGGCCGCATTGGCGATGGTGTACAGGGCCCATTTTTTGCCCATCCAGTCGGGGCTGTTTAGATGGGTTATGGCCGCCTGGAGGTCGCCGAGTGGTTTTGTCCCGTCCGATAGGTTTAGTGCCGCACGTGCGAGATTTAACATTCGTTCGTTATAACCAGGGCCAGTAGGTATGGCGAGTTTACCCCGCCGCGGTGCCTTGGGTTTACTGGATTCCTGTTCGCCGTCGGTTTCAGATTCCGGGCCCATTTCAGGGGGCCCTACAAAACGACTGCGTTTCATTTGGTTGAAGAATTGTTCAATCATCTCTCTCTAATATTTATGACATATTCACCCCCCTGTGAACAAGTCCGTGGGCCCCTTTTTCATATTTTTTGGTTACATGAACCAAATTCAGAGAACCATGATACAATCAAAGTATGAAGAAATTATTGATGAGGTTGTTGGTTATAGTTGTCCTTGTACCTGTAATTTTTTTGACGACAGGGTGTGGACGCAATGAGGACTTTGGTGATTATGTATGTGAGCCAGGGGTTTTCTCTTGGCCCGTCGCCAGTTTACAGGATATTGATGGCGTTTACAGGCATGGGCAGGTGACCAGAATAACTACACATGATGGGTTTAGACAATCCATGGAATTGTTAGGTTATTCAGAGTCAAGGCGCGAATATTTGAATACCAGATTCACAAGTGAATTGTTTGAAGAAAGACAGTTATTGTTTGTTTCATGGGAAGAACCCGCAAACACTACTGGAGTTAGCATTAACAGCATTTCCGATGACGGTGTAATAAACGCAACACGGGCGCAATGGCGTATTAGACGAGGGGAAGGTATTGTGGATATTGCCCTGCTCTTTGAGAGGATGGTAGAGATATGTCAGACCATTCAACCGTCGTCTTGGACGGTGAATACGCAAACGGTTAGAGTAAGCAGGCCATAGAACGGGCAACAAAAAACCACCAGAAGGTGGTTTTCCGTGTGTTTTTGACGGTGTGGTCATCTTGGTGACCCTACGGGGATTCGAACCCCGGATACCGCCGTGAAAGGGCGGTGTCTTAACCGCTTGACCATAGGGCCGCACAGCAAAAACACAACACGTCATTATATACAAAAAAAATTGACTTGGCAAGTGGTTTTATATTGACCCAGGAAATATCGCAGATATTTCCGTGTGATGTTTTGGATTCCTTTATGTCCAAAAAATGCGGGACGCGTGCAACGCGTGCTGGGCACGCATTTTTTATTGTGCGTCCGTGTCGGTGGTGTTGCGGGCGTCGGGTGTTCCGTCACGGTGTTTGTATATTGTCGTTGCGCGCATTGACTTGAATGGGAACTCGCCTTTGTCCGTTATCATGCTTTTGGCCTTTCGGTCGAGAAATTTGCAATCAAGTTTTGTTCCATCGCGGAATATGATAAGGATTCGCGTTCCGCGCGGGAAGTTATGATGCAACATATGCGATTATATCATGTATACTATAACTCATGTTCTGGGATATTTTTTATTCGGTGTTGCTGCTCTTGACCGGTATTGGAGTCTTCCTGGTTGGTATTGTTAAGTTCTCGAACTTTTTACAGACAAATGCCAATGACAAAATCCGAGGCACGTTCCAGAAGATGGGAGATAATCGCTTTGTTGGATTTGGTGTGGGTGCGGGTGTAACCACAGTAATACAGTCGAGCACAGCCACAACAGTTATTGTAGTTGGATTGGTTAATGCGGGAATTATGACCTTTGGTCAGTCCACCGCCGTTATATTCGGGGCAAACGTTGGGTCTGCCCTGTCCAATATGTTGCTGTCCCTTTCCGCATTCCGCATCAAGTACTTTTTCATGGTGTTGGTATTCTTTGGCGCGTTTTCAAAAATATTGTTCCCCAAGAGTAAGCGTCTTTGCAAGGTGAGTGATATTTTTATAAGTTTCGGTATTATCTTTGTGGGGTTAGAGGTTATGTCCATGGCCTTTGCCGGTAGTGATTATTTAACCAATGCGTTTGCAAGTATGTTTGAGGCCGCATCGTTTCCATTGTTGCTGATATTACTTGGGTTTATTTTAACCGCAATTATGAATTCATCCACCGCCGCCACCGCGATGTTTATTACATTGGCCGCGAATGGGGTCTTGTCGTTTGTTGAGATCATTTACCTGGTCATTGGGTCACGTTTGGGAACGACATTGACCACGTTGATTGCATCCATCACCGCGAACAAAAATGCCAAGCGTGCGGCGATGATGCATTTGATGTTTAACCTGTTTTCGACCATTATATTCTTGCCTATTATTTGGCCGTTACAAGGGATTATCGCGCCGTTTTTTGAGGGGTTGGTTCCAGACCCAGTATGGCAGATTTCAATCTTTAGTTTGGTGTTGAACGTATTGACGGCGATTATATTGTTATCGTTTATTAAGCCGATGAACAAATTGGTCTTTTGGATTATTAAAGATGTTCCAGAGCAATTGGTCATCGCAGAGGTTGCCGAAACACCGCCAGAGAACGAACCAGACTTCAAGGGTTTCACAGAAGGGTTTTGATTGTGCATATAAAGCACTATGATTCAAAATTTAATTCGTAATCGTATGCAGGGGTATTTGCGCCAAGCAAAGTTGTTTGGTGATTGGCGGCGGGTGTGGTCGCAGCATGTGTGGTGGACGCGAGAAGTTATCCAGTCGATAATTGCGGGGTTGCCCGGAACACAGAATAGTGTGAATAAATTATTGCAGAACCCGTATGAAATGGGGGCCATATGGGCCGAGTATTGGTCGGATGCATCGGTTAAGCGGATGGAGGCGTTGTTTACAACGCACCTGAAGATGGGTGGCGATATTGTTACGGCGGCGAAGGCGGGTAACACGCAACAGGTGACGGAGTTGACCCGTCAATGGTATCAAAATGCCGATGATATTGCGCGGGCATTGTCACAGATTAACCCGCACTATGACATGGCAGAAGTTCAGCGCATGATGTACGAGCATTTGCGTTTGACGGGATTGGAGGCGAATTATATCTTGGGGGGGCAATTCGATAATGGTATCGCCACATTTGACCAAATCCAGGCCGAGGCCGAAGATATGGCAGATTATTTCGCAAAGGGTTTGGTCGCCCAATTTCCCGACAAGTTCCGTTAATGGCGGCCGCCTATGACCCTTTTTGATATTATTTTATCGTCCTTTGTTTTGATATTGCTTGTTTCCGTGGACATTTTTGTTGTTGGGTTTTCGTATGGAACGTCCCGTATTCGTGTATCTTGGAAGACGATTACGTTGATTAGTTTTATTGGGAATTTGATACTGGCTGCTGCCCTTTTGCTTGGATACTTTGTTGGGTTTTATTTTTCAGAGGATGCGATTAGTTGGACGGTGTTTTCATTGTTCATGTTGGCAGGGTTGCTGAAGCTGGCCGATTGGATGTCATCACGCAAGACCGAGAAAAAAACACAGAGTATATCAATACGCGATGCAATCGTTTTGGCCGTAATTTTGTCTATTGATGGTTTGGCAATTGGATTTGCCAGCGGGATTGGAACCACCACATTGATATTTATTGTCGTGATAACAACGCTGTCTTTTATTGGGGATATCCTTATATTCAAGGCCGGACATTCATTGGGTGCAACATTGGAGAGGAAGGCACGGCGCGACCTGGGGTGGTTGAATGGTGTTGCATTTATGATGATAGCGGTTATTAGTTTGTTTTTATAGTGTTGTTTGAGTGGAAGGCATTGACCAAGCTCTTGTACCCCATTGATTTTAACATTTCGTATGGAACGCGGTCGTAGTTTTTCTTGTTATGTTTTTCGGTGACGACATAGCGAAGATAGTCTTGCAGATAATTATCGACGGTATGTAGCCCCGTGTCCACCGTTAATAGCGGAAAGAACCAACGGCTCCATGTTAGTTCGCCGTTGCCCGCGTCCTCGAAAAACTTTTTGTTGAATACGCGCAACATGACTTTTAGGGCTTTTTCATCGGGGGCACCGCGTTTGTTTTTCCATCGTATTATGGCGCGGGCCTTTCGTCGTATTTTGCCTTTTATCTTTTCAATGGTTATGGGAGATAGGTCAATTTCCCCATCGCGGTGTTCGATGCCCAAGAATGCCCAAGGTTCATTAGGTGTGATTATTTGTTCCTTTGACGTGTTTATTTCCAAGTTCATTTGCGACAAGTAGTCATTCATGTATTTGCGGTGTTTGTTTATTTCATCCATGGATTCCGCGAATACAATGATGTCGTCACTGTAACGTGCGTATGGTATTCCCCGCGTTGCAAAATGTCTGTCCATTTCCGTCAAGAACACATTGGATAGAAATGGTGATGTTGGTGTTCCAGCCATTACCCCGCTCTGTTCATTTGTTATTGTTAAAATGGATTCAAAGAACGTGTATAGTTTTGTGTCGTTGATAAAGAGTTTTTTTAAAATCGGCAACAATAAATTGACGTCGACAGAATTGAAATAGTTCTTTATATCCAGTTTGTAGCAATAGAGTTCGCGTCCGTTGATTTCAGTTAGTAGGTTTCGTATTGCGCGGCGCACGCCAAAGTTTTTGCGGAATGAAAAGCAGTTTGGTGAGAAGTAATCGTCGTATTCGTAGAGTAAGAATGCAATGACCTTTAACACATATGTTTCGTCCGTGGAGAAGCAGTATACCGTTCGTTTTTTGTCGGTTCCGATTTTGTTCACGGTCTTTTTGATTGGTGTTGATAATGATTGTCCGTTGATAATCTTTTCGACAACGGGCATATATGCGCGTGATTGAATGAATTCGTGTAGTTGCTTGTCTTCTTTTTTTGTGAGGTGGCTCTTCTCTTTCTTGTATGCATAGAAGGTGTCCCAGACACCCTCGTCTTGTAATTGGTTCAGAAGACTCATAGTACATTGTAGCATGAAAAAAGAACGGGAGGGTCATTAAGGACAGCAGATGCTGTCACCAGGTTGTACCTCTTGCCAGTCACCTGTACGACCTTTTTGTGGCAAGGGGCTGAACCCTTCACAGGTGTGGGTGTTGCCCACGCTCCCATTCTTTTACATTATTATACTACACTGCTTTGCGAATACGCGCAACTACGTGTTCACGGCTGAACGGAAAGTGGTAGTACAATTTAACAAGGTTGAATCCGCGGGCGGCCGCAGCACGTTCAACACCCCAGATACGTTTTGTTTTGTCTTTGTTTTTTGGAATCAGTACGATGGCCGCAACAGTTTGTCCGCCACGTGCCAATACAAAGTCAGCGATGCCAAATGTTTGTGCAGGGTCGAGTTGGCCAGCAGCAACATTTTCGGTTACAGTCAAGTCAGCAAATTCGGTTCGCAGGATGTCGCGGATGTCGGCCATCAGGTCCGCCGACGGTGGGTTCATTGGATTTTCATTCGCAAATTGACGTTGGTTGTTTTGTTGCGGTTGTTGTTTTGGTTGGCGACGACGGCGTCCGCCCCCCAGGTTAATCCGAAACCCGTTTCTGAATAATGAACTTAAAATTCCCATACCTATATTCTCCTTTTCAGGGGGTCAGTTGCCCCCTCTTGAATCAAGATTATCCCGTATTCGCGAATTGGTCAAACGGTTACTTCTTCTTTTGATTGTTTTGAGGGATGCGGCAACCGCAGCATTTGCATACGCATTGGTCTTCGGGCTCTACCGCTCCCTCGGTGCTGTTTGGTAGTGTTCCTGACTTTTGCGCGGAGAGAACCGCTTGTTTTGCGGCGACAAGGTCGTCCTCGTACCTGCGCCGTTTTATCGTTTTGTTAAACCATGCCAAGAGTGCCTTGTGATAGATGACCAGGAATACGAAGTTCAGTATTACCACATTGATGAGCAAGAACAGTTCCCATGTTGTTGTGGATTCGATGATGATTGGTACGCCCCATGAGTATGAGATGAGCAAGAGAACCTCTATTGGACGGAAGACAACCGCGATGAGGGAGTATTGCCAGAATTTCATCTTTGCGGCACCACAGGCCACACAGAGGATATCGGTTGGGAACATTGGAACCAAGAACAGCCACGGCACACCGCGGGCACCGTTGTCGGCAATCCAGTCGAGGCGTTTTTCCAGTTTTTCACGTCCGAAAATCCAGAAAAGGAGGCTGCGCCCACCCCATCGGCCGAGGGCATACAGGATAGGGATTGTGAAGAGTTTACACACGACCGCAACGGCGAACGTTATCCACAGGTTTTGACCGAATAGAGTGAAACCGATGACCGATATAAATACGGTAGTTGTTCCAGGGATTATGTTGAGGGTAACGGCCTGGACAATATAGAGGGCGATGAATATCAGATAGATTTCAAAGCCCATGTCGGCGAGAACCTCGGGGTCCGTGGGGTTTAGGGGGTTTAGGTTCAGACCGAAGTGGCGGAATGTAAAGAAGGATGCCGCGGCGACACCGACCAGCATACCCAGCACGAATAGCAGGCGGTAGACACGTTGGGCGCGTTCGGATTTCCATTTGGCGCGGAAGCTTTTTTCGTCGAAGATTACTGTTACATCGGCCGCGGGTGATGCGACCTGGGGTTCTTCGGTTACAAGTTCTGTGTTTTGTTCTTCTTTCATTCTTTTTAGTTTCCTAACCCATAAAGTTTACAACATAAATCGTGAAAATGGCAAGTTTTCTTTGGTTTGTAGGCATTTGGCCCGAAGCGAAGCTTGGGGGGGGGGGGGGGGTTTTTTTTTTTGTGTTTTTTTGGGGGGGGGGGGGGCGGGGGGGGAGGGGGGAGGGGAAAAAGAATTTTTTTTGGGTGGGGGGGGGAAAAGGGGA
>Ga0131853_10005466_pt1 | contig 22916 bp, 18 predicted proteins | sample TergutLab28metaG_FD_92764 | JGI IMG/M metagenome (GOLD analysis project Ga0131853, IMG submission 92764) | Labiotermes labralis P1 segment gut microbial communities from Petit-Saut dam, French Guiana - Lab288 P1 (version 2) (version 2) | ecosystem: Host-associated > Arthropoda: Insects >...
GGTCGGGTGCTTTTGTCTTTGGAGGCGATGGCGAAGCGGCTTGCGCATTTGGGGGTGCATACTGTGGTTGTGGGGCAGATTACAGAGCCTGCGATTACGGATCAGGACTTGCTGATCGTGGGGTCCGGCAGTGGGGAGAGTATGTTTCCTCTTGGAATTGCCAAAAAGGCCAAGCAGTTTGGCGCGACGGTGGCGCATATTGGGTCGAACCCGGATAGTTCGATGAAGGCGTATGCTGACCTCATGGTGCGGATGCCTACCCAGACGAAATTGGGTTTAGCGGATGAGATTCGCTCTATTCAGCCCATGTCTAGTTTGTTTGAGCAGTGTCTGTTGCTTTTGGGTGATACGGTTGCGCTTATGATGGTGGAGGCGCAGGAGATTGACATACATGGCTTGTGGCGGTATCATGCTAATTTGGAATAGGGTTGTAGACTAGAAAGCCCGCGTGGATTTGGGAAATCCACGCGGGTTTTTGATATATTGGAAGCACCTGTAGGGCGCGACGCCCCGGCGCGCCGGTATAGGTGACAGATAGCACCACTGATATGTGATCAGACGGCGCGTTATTAACACCGCCGATATGTGACCAAACGGTGTGTTATTTCGGTTTCGGTGCAGAATTGGGACACAGCGCACCGAGGTCGTCGCGCCCTACATGGTGGTTGCGTCGCCAATGGTGCGGTGCAAACCAAAGCCCGCGGGCGATTGGGACGATCGCCCGTACGAGGGTCGTTGTAACCACATCCTATTTCAATGTAAACAGTTTCTGCCAGCCTTGGTCGAAGCCGTCTAGGGTCATGGCGGTTGCGCCGAATGTGAGGAAGTCTTGTATTTTGAGTGCGCCGGGTTCGTAGGCTTGGACGAATTCGGGGATGGCGCGGAGTACGCGATCTACTGCGGCTTGGTCTAGGGGGGCGTCAATGAGGATTTCGCGTTTGACTTTGCCGGCTTGGTCGGCTGCTTCTACCATCTCTTGGATTTTGGGGTGGATGGTGGAACAGAATGGGCCGCCGGAGATTTGTTCCACTTGCAGGACACAGCGGAATGCCGCGGGTTGGAGGATGCAGGTGTAGCCGTTTTGTTTGAAGACTTCCCCTGCCCGTTTGATAAGGGCGACGCCTGCCCATTCTAGGTCAGATATGGCAAGGCCTAGGTTGCGTGTTTCGTTTAGGTGTGCCAGATAGTCTTGTACCCGGCCTGTTACGAGGGCGGCTGTAGACCATGCGGGGGTAATTCCCGCTGCTTTGGCGCGGGCGACACCGCGTTGGTAGGCTTCGGCTGCTGCTATGAGTTGGGAGATGCTGGTTGTCACCGTTGGGTTGGTGGGGATGCCTCGGGCTGCCAGTTCTTCCAGCGCCCAGAGGCCGGCTTCTGTGACGGGGATTTTCACCATCACATTTTCGCCCCAAGCGGACATGATTTTACCGACTGCCAGCATACCCTCTGCATCGTCCCGCAGACTAGGCCGCACTTGGGCGCGGACGCAGCCGTAAATTGTGCCTTTTTCTTTGTGCATGGGGAGGTATTCTTTGGATAACTGTTTTACGACCAGACCCATGGCTTCTAGGGCGAAGTCGTCATCTGAGAGGCTTCTGTCTATCTTTTTTAGATCTTCTGCGTATAAATCCGTATCTGTCACCAAGGCCTCGTAGGAAAGGGGCGGATTGGTTGTGCAGCCGATTGCACCCTTTTCTGTTGCGGCGCGGTTTTGGGCTAGGATGCCGGAATCGTTTGTCCAGTTTGAGGCGGTTTGGGAGGAGAGCCAGGAGAAATAATTTTGGTTTTGCATCTTCTTGTCCATCCTTTCAATTTATGCTGTTTCTATCTTTACGTTAACGTTACATTAAATGCTTGACACTGGAAGTGGGAGAGCCTTATAATAGCTTTAACGATAAGTTTTAGAGAGGTGTTTGCATGTTTCGATATGGAGTAAACTGCGCTTTTGAGGAAGTAGCGCCCTCTGCCCCGGTTGTCTTGCGGGGGGGGATCGAATCTGTTGCCAAAGAGGCTGCTGAAATCGGCTATGACGGCTTGGAGCTTTTTATTCGCAATCCGGCTCAGTATGACGGGAAGTACTTAAAGCGTGTGGCTACGGAACATGGACTTGGTTTTGCTACCATCGGTACAGGGATGGAATATACGGTCAATCAATTGTGTTTGATTTCGGATTCCCCTGCTGTACGTCAGGCGGCGGTGGATCGCTTGAAAGAGCATATTGATCTGGCGGCGGAGCTTGGGAGTTCTGTCGTGGTGGGGATGATGCGGGGGAATGTGCCGGATTTTGCCCGGTATCAGGTGTATGAGGATTATTTGGCTGAGGCGGTACATGCACTCTCACGTCATGCGGCTTCTGCCAATGTATCGCTGGTTATTGAGGCGATTATACGTTATGTCAGCAACTATTTGAACTCTGTACCGGAGACGGTGGATTTCCTTGAGAAGCTTGGGCTTTCTAATGTTGGCTTGCACATTGATTCCCATTTGATGAATGTGGAGGACAAAAGCGTTGCGGAAAGCATTCATTATGGGAAGAAATGGCTGCGGTATGTGCATTTTTCTGATTCCAACCGTGCGTACCCCGGCGGGGGGAAGTTTGATTTTAAGGAGATGATGGGTGCGTTGATGGATGTTGGGTATGGGGGGTATATTACCAATGAGTGTCAGCCTTACCCGGATTCGTATACTTGTGCCAAGCGGGGGCTGGCGTATTGCAGACATTTGCAGGGTTTGCTGGAGATTGAGCAGGCGTCTTTGCGTGGGTGATGTGTCCTTTGGCTCCTTTCGTAAAGGAGCTGTCAGCGTAGCTGACTGAGGATTGCCCTTAACCTTTGTAACATATGTGGTGTTTTGATAGTTGTGCGTAAATCCGACCTCAGGCTTTGCCTGCCACCTCCTTTGGAAAAGGAGGCTTTGGTCTCTTTGCAACCAGCGCTGCCCTTTACAAATATCAACCCGCCGCCGATTTGGGCGGCGGGTTTTTTCGTCTTACGTGAGACCCAGATAGGCTTTCTTTACGTCTTCATTGTTCAGCAACTCTTCCGCTGTGCCTTGGAGGACGATGTTGCCTGTCTCTAACACATACGCCCGGTGGGCTACGTTTAGGGCGGCGGTGGAGTTTTGTTCTACGACCACGACTGTGATGCCCGTCTGGTTGATCTTTGTGATGGTGCTGAAGATGTCTTTGATGATGAGGGGCGCTAGTCCCATGGAGGGTTCGTCCATGAGGATGACTTTTGGTTTACTCATGAGCGCTCTTGCAACCGCGACCATCTGCTGTTCGCCGCCGGAGAGTGTTCCGGCGTTTTGGGTCTCCCGCTCTTTGAGGCGGGGGAAGAGATCGTAGCAGTATTCCAGGGTCTCTTGAATCTCCTTTTTGTCCTTGCGGAGATATGCCCCCATCATGAGGTTTTCTTTGACGGTGAGTTCCGGGAATACGAGGCGACCCTCCAGCACTTGGACGAGGCCTAGGCTTGGGATTTTGTAGGGTTCCATGCGGTCGATGCGTTTGCCCATAAAGGTGATCGTACCGCTGGTGGGCTTGCCTAGGAGGCCGGATATAGTGCGTAGGATGGTGGTTTTACCCGCACCGTTTGAGCCGATGACGGCGACGATTTCACCTTGGGCTACCTCCAAGGAAACCCCTTTGACCGCGTGGATTTCTCCGTAGTGGTAGTGGAGGTCGTCAACTTTTAAAATTGTTTCTTTGCTCATGTAACTACCCTCCTAAATAGGCTTCGATTACGGCGGGGCTTACTTGCACTTCTGCCGGTGTGCCCAGTGCGATCCGTTTGCCGTAGTTGAGCACACAAATTTCCTCGGTGAGACCCATGACGAATTTCATGTCGTGTTCTACCACTAGGACCGTGATGTCCAACTCGTCACGAATGCGGCGGACGAGATCGGCAAGCTCTACTTTTTCGCTTTGGTTCATGCCGGCGGCGGGTTCGTCTAGGAGTAGGAGCATGGGGTCACTGGCGAGGGCGCGGGCGATTTCCAGTAGTCTTTGTTCGCCGTAGGACAGGCTTTTTGCGATGTCGTTTTGCCGCTCCGTGAGACCGACAAAGGCTAAGAGCTGTTCTGCTTTTTCCCGGGTTTCCCGCTCTTCCCGCCGCTGGCCTTTGGTGCGGAGGATGGCGGCGAATAGTCCCGCTTTCATGCGGCTTTGTCTGCCGACCATGACGTTTTCTAAAGCCGTCATTTCCCGGAAGAGGTTGATGTTTTGATAGGTGCGGGCGATGCCCCGTCTGTTTACTTCGTACATGGGGAAACCGTCAATGCGTTCTCCGTTTAGGGTGACTGCGCCGGAGGTGGGTTTGAATGTGCCGCTTATCATGTTGAAGCAGGTGGTCTTCCCCGCGCCGTTTGGGCCTATTAGGCCGAAGATTGTACCTTTTTCGATTTCAAAGTCAAGCTCATTCACGGCGACAAGACCGCCGAACTTGATGGTTAGTTTATCCAGCTTAAGCATTTGGCTTAGACACCACCTTTCTAATGAGCTTTTTCGCAGGCTCAACGATGCCGTATATGCCTTTGGGTAGGAACAGGATGGTGACTAGGAGGAACACGCCGTAGATGAGCATCCGTCCCTGCGGCCAGAACTGTGTGCCCTCTTGCAGTGCCACGATGACGACTACGCCGACAATTGGGCCAATTAGGTTGCCTGCGCCGCCGAAGACCAGCATGGTGAGGAAGATGACAGATTGGGCAAACATGAAGGTTTCCGGGCTGATGAAGCCGATCATGTGGGCATAGAGCGCACCCGCTACCCCGGTGAAGAATGCGGAGATGGCAAAGGCCATGATCTTGTAGTTCTGGAGCTTCACGCCTACCCCGTTTGCCGCCAGTGGGTTTTCCCGGATGGCGATGAACACACGGCCGATGCGGGAGTGGATGATGCGCTGTTTGATGAGTAGGAATATCAGGGTTAATCCCAAGGCGAAGAGGAAGAAGAGGTAGTTGGTGTTAAAGGCGAAGCCGAATAGGCTAATGGGCGGGATGCCTGTTATGCCTAGGAATGCCCGGGTTACGTCCGGGAAGCTTACAATTGCTAGGTAAACGAGTTCCGCGAATGCGATTGTGAGGAGCGCTAGGAAGTGGGCGACCAGTTTGGACGCGGGGAATGCGACGATTACACCAAAGCCCATGGCCACAAAGCCTGCTAGGAAAATGGTGAGCACGGGGGGCAGTGAGAAGCCCACCCACTCAGACAGTCCCATTCTGGGGTGGCTTAGCAGTACGCTCACATATGCGCCAATGGCGTAAAAGCCGGCGTGGCCTAGGGATATCTGACCGGAGTAGCCGAAGAGGACATCTAGGCCGGATACGGCTATGGTGTAGATGGCGACCAGGCCGAAGAGCAAGAGGATAAAGCGGTTGCGGTTAATGATAAAACCGAATTCAAACATGCTTGCAACCAGGACGGCAAGTCCCACTATGGATGCCGCAATGAGCACTTTACCGATGTCGCTTTTGAAGAAATTAGGCTTACTTAATTTATTCATTGTAAATTCACCCTCCTACTCCCTAAGCGTCGTATGCTTTGGCATTGAAGAGACCGTTTGGCCGTACGATCATGACAAACACCATTAAGCCGAATACGATAAAGTCTTTATACATAGAGCCGATGTAGGCCGCTGAGAATGTTTCTACCAAACCGATAATCAAAGCCCCCACCACAGCGCCGTACATGTTGCCGTAACCGCCGATGACGGCGGCGGCAAAGCTTTTGAATCCGAGCTGTGAGCCCAAGTTCATGGAGACACCCAAGGACGGCGCGACGATGAGGCCGCCGAGACCTGCCAGGGCTGCCGCGATGCCGTAGGAGACGGAGATGGTGAGCCATACGTTGATGCCCATGACGTTTGCGGCGGTCTTGTTTTGGGCGGTGGCGCGCATGGCTGTGCCGAACTTTGTTTTTTGCAGGAATAGGCTGAGAATCACCATGGCGCATAGGGATATGGCAATGGCTAAAATGCTCTCAGGGCGTACGTTAGCTGCCCCGATCTCTAGTGTCGTACCGGGCGGGAAGATGTTTGGCATGGCGTGTTGGCGGCTATCCCAGATGAGCATCGCTGCGTTTTGCAGGATGATGGAAAAGGCTATGGTTGCCAGCACGATGTAAATATTTTTGGCGTCTTTTTTGACCAATGTTCGGAAAGCTGTCCGCTCCATGGCGGCGCCTACGATGAACATGATGATGACGGTTAATATCAGTGCAATAAAAAAGGGCAGGCTTGCGTCCCGGAAGAAAGTGAGACCCAGAAACGCGCCTATCATGAGCAGATCCGGCTGTGTGAAGTTCATGTAGCCGGACGCGCGGTAGATCAAGCTGTAGCCCAAGGCCAGCATCCCGTAGGTACTGCCCAGGACGAGCCCGCCGACTAAGACTGGAACAAACATAGTGTTTTTACCCCCAAATCAGAGAATCCGAGTGTGCCGCATTTAGAATGATTTTGTTATTCTCCCCCGCCGTAGGCGGGGGAGAATAACAAGCTATCTCTCTTAAACTAACACTCTCGAAAATCCTATGCCATGCCGCGACATGGCATTAGGATTCCTAAAATCAGTGCTGATGGTGCTTGGAGGTGTTACTTTTAGAGCTATCTTTTTTGTAAGTAACACGCCCTTGTGCATTATATCAGGTATAGCCTATGAATAATAATCAATTGGATAGTCTGCCAGGAATGAGGAGAAGAGTTGGTTTCTGCCGTTGTGTGTGATGAATACTTGCATACCGCTCATGGATTCGCCGTTGTCGAACTGGGTGAAGTCTGCTACACCTGCCAGGAGTTGTAGGCCGCTCATGTTGCGGATTGCGTCTGCGATGGCTGCGCCGTCTGTAGAACCTGCACGGCGGATGCCTTCTGCTAGGATGGTCATTGCGTCAAATGCGCGGTAGGCTACGTCTGAGCCCGGGAACTGACCGTGGACGCGGACGAAGTTTTCCAGGAACTCACGCTCTAGGTCTGTGCCGGCTTCTTCGATTGCATCCGGAATGACGTGTGGTGCGAAGAATACGATGCCGTTTGCCGCGTCTCCGCCGACTGCGCGGATGTCAGGCAGGGACATGGTTTCTGGGCCGAATACGTAACCTGTGTAACCGAGGGCGCGGAGTTGCATCATCATGGGGCCGATGTGTTCGCCTTGGGCTTGGAGTAAGATACCGTCCGGGTCTGTGGCGATCATGCGGGAGAATTGACCTGTCCAGTCTGTATCGCCGGGTTGGAAGATTTCTTCTGTGGTGACTTCGATGTTTGTGTTTGCCACTGCGTCTAGGATCATTTCAGCAGAGCTCATGCTACCCTCATCTTGGAATACGATGGTTGCAAGGCGGGTTGTGCCCAGTTCCACCATTGCGTCAACCAGAGGGCCAGCGCCGCCGCCTGAGTTTGCAAGGGCGCGGAATAAGTATTGCCAGCCGTTTGATGTGATAACCGGGGCGACACCTGTTGCCACGATTGGAATTTGCGCCGCTTCGATGCGGTCGCCGGCGGCTTGGACGTTACCTGATAATTGAGAGCCGATGATGCCGATGACGTGGTCTTCTTCGATCAAACGTTCTGCCGCGCGAACGGCCGCTTCGGGTGTACCTGCGTCGTCATACACGATGAGTTCCACAGGACGGCCTAATAGTCCGCCCTCTTCGTTGATGAGGGCAACGGCTAACTCAACGCCCAGATGTGCGTATTGGCCGGATGCGGAGATTGGGCCTGTCAGCGGGCCGAAGTGGCCGATTAGAATTGGTTCATCGGACGCTTCCGGCGGGTCTGCCGTTGTTTCGCCGCCGCCTGCCGGTGGTGCTGGTGTGGCTGCTGTGTCAGTGTCTCCACCGCCGCCACAGGCTGCTAGGGTTGCGATCAGTAGTACCGCTAACAAAATTGCAAGAATCTTTTTCATCATTTTCCCTCCATTTTTTAATTTGTACATAGCTTTGAACATGGATATTTGCTTTTATTCTTAAACCCTCATGTTAAGAGTTTAGGACAAAGATATTCTCTCGTTCAATCATTTTTAGGTTATCGTTAACTTTGTGATGATAGGTAAAATGATAACCTATTCACCTCACAAAAGTCAATCTTTCATGATAGATTTTCGGTTATTCACATAATCTTTCCATGTATTTTGTATGCTTTGCCCTAGTCATTCTCTGTTTTGGCTTGTATTTCTCGCTATTTCCTTGCCATATCCTATCGTTTACTGGTACAATGTTTAGGTAGTACAAGGATCGGAGGTTATCGTTTATGCGGGAGAAACGTACAACATTAAAGGATGTTGCGAAAGAGGCGAAGGTTTCTGTTATGAGTGTCTCTAAGGCGCTCAATAATAAGGAGGGCGTTTCGCCTGAGACTAGGCAGTATATTCTGGATATCGCCCAAAGGCTTAATTACTATCCCAATATGGTTGCTAAAAATCTGCGGCTGGATAAGACCAACACCTTGGGTGTGGTGGTTTCGGATTGCAGTGAGATGGTTACCGCAAAAGTCCTGCGGGGTATCGCCGATGGGGCTGCGGAAGAGGATTATAATATTATTACCATCAATACCGACGGAGATAGTACCCGTGAGCATATGGCTATTGAGCTGTTTTTGAACAAATGTGTGGACGGAATCTTAATGGTCGCGCCTACCCTTTCCCACTCTAAGGACATGGAGTGGATGAACACACTGAATATTCCCATGGCGGTTTTAATGCGGGATAGCGCCCACTTGTCTGTGGATTCGGTGCTCAATAACAATCTGCGGGGTGGATTTGAGATCGCGGAATCACTCATCAAGCGGGGTTGCCGTTCGTTTAAGTTCTTATCTTTGACCAGTGTGAGCCAAATTGGTATCAGCCGCCTGGAGGGGGCGCGGCTGGCCTTTGAGAAGCACGGTTTGGTGTTTGATTCGGATCGCATTCGATATTGTAGACCGTATATTCCACAGGCTGAGACCGCCATGCAAGCGTGGATTGATGAAGCGGGTGTGGACTTCGATGCTTTGATCTGTGCTTGTGATGTGATCGCCATTGGTGCGATCAATGTGCTCTTGCGCCATGGGGTACGCGTCCCGGAAGATGTGGCTGTGTCCGGGTATGACGACATTGAGCTTGCGGAATATTTGCGCGTACCGCTCACGACCATGCGGCAGCCTTTTTATGAGATTGGCAGAAAGGGCGTGGGCATTTTGCTGGAGCGGATTAAAACGCCGATGCTGCCGACCCAGCATATTTTGCTGGATAGCGCCTTGGTTGAGCGGGAGTCTTCGGGGCGGTAGCTTAACAACGTACAGATGTATCTAAAATTGCTTGTTCGGCACATAGGCTCCTTTTTCAAAGGAGCTGTCCGCGCTAGCGGACTGAGGATTGCCCTTTGTCGGGGCGCGCAATGCGCGTCCCCTACGGATGTGCGGTGGTGACTGTTACAAATCCTCCGTCAGGCTTCGCCTGCCACCTCCTTTGCAAAAGGAGGCTTTGGTCTTTACTTTAAAAAACAATTACTACTTTCAAGAAATCGTCGGCGTGTTTGGCTAGTTTTGCGAACATGGCCGGCGCTTCTTCTATGGGGATTTCGGCGGTGATGAGCCGGGAGAGATCCAGTTTCCCCTCCCCTACTAAGGCGACCACTTCACCGAATTCTTCATGGGTATAGTTAAACGAGCCGAGGACGGAACGGGCGGCTGTTACGATGTCTTGCATGTTGATGGTCATTTCTTTCTCTGACATGCCAAGCCATATGCTCTCTCCCCCGGGGATGAGACATTTGATGGACTGGTTCGCCGTGGCCTGTACGCCTACGGCCTCAATGGAGACATCCATCATCGTACCGCCTGTGATTTCGGATGCTTTTTGCAGATAATCTTCCTTAGATGGGTTGATGGTGTGGGTCGCGCCCATTTGGAGGGCGACGTCTAGGCGTTTGTCGCTGAGATCTGACACTGTGATGGTCGCCGGATTTTGCAGACGTACTAGGGCTGGCACCGACATGCCGATTGTACCTGCACCGATAATCATAACGTGTTTGCCCGCCAGACTGCCGGTTTTGGTGAGGCTGCCGTAGGCGACTGCCAGAGGCTCTGCCAGTGCTGCGATGGCGTAGGAGCAGTTGTCCGGGATGGGGTATAGGAGACGCGCCGGGACTGCTACATACTCGGCCATTGCGCCGTTTTCTTCCAGTACGCCGAAAAAGAGCTTGTTACGGCATAGGTTTGTCTGGCCTTTTTGGCAGAAGTCACACTCACCGCAGAAGTTGATGGGCTGTACGGCCACACGGTCACCCACTGCGAATTTGCCCGCCTCTTCTCCAAGTGCTGCAACTTCGCCTGCAAACTCGTGTCCCATGGTGACGGGCGGGATGCGGCGGCCGGTGATGCCGAGATAGCCGTGGACATCTGAACCGCAGATGCCGCAGGCTTTTACACGGACTAATACCTCACCCTTTTTGGGGATGGGTATTTCTTTTTCAATCATGATGATCTGTTCCGGGCCAAGGTAGCTGAGCGCTTTCATGGTAAGATAACCCCTTTTGCGTTTTTGTTTAACGTTAACTTTTGTGTCTTGTAGTAAATGTTATAGTAGTTTGGGGCTTCTGTCAATATCTTAATATTACACGAATTTGTTGGGGCGTTTTTGTGCGATGTGTCTGGGTGGGTGGGCGGGGGCTTATTTGGTACATAGGCTCCTTTTTCAAAGGAGCTGTCAGCGTAGCTGACTGAGGATTGCCCTTTGTAGGCTTGCAGCGTGTTGAATCCTCCGTCAGGCTACGCCTGCCACCTCCTTTGGAAAAGGAGGCTTTGGTCTCCGCACAACATATAAATTCCTCACATTGCGCATTCAGGCGGGGCGTGGTATACTTCATGGGTGTGCAATCATTTGAAATGGCGCGCTTTTGAAAGGTGAAACAACATGGTTAAACCTACAAAAAAGAAAAAGGGCAAAGCCTTAAAGATATTACTCTCTCTGGTGATGGTATCCGTTATCGCAGTCGTTTTGCTTGTTACAATCCGCATACCGGTTGCGCCGATTCGGGTTGCGTTGGTGTACTATGCTGAACCCGCTGAGCATACGGCGCAGTATTTTGAGCAGCCGTTGGTGTATCATATGGCGTTTTCCAGAGTGAACGCGGAATCTACCTTTGATCTGGGTGATTTTGACTTGGTGGTTGCGGATGCTTCTATTTTGGATGCCGCACATGCCGGGGCAATGATTGATGCCTTGCAGGTGTACACCGAAAATGGGGGCAGGCTTGCTTTGACAAGCCGGGCGCGGGATATATTGACAGATTTAGCGCCGGCGGTGGCGTTTGTAGCTTATAGTCCGGGGCAATCTGTTAGTTTTGATGAAGATGCCGGATTCGGGCGGATTGGGCAGATTTTTACGGATTATGCGACTTACTTTGGGCGGTTTTATCACGCTGACGAACTCCGGGATCGGCAGGCGGGGTATGCGCTGGCCTTATCAGAGTATATTACACCCATCGTCTACGCGGGGGGCAGGGACAGTGCCCTGGCTGCGCTGATCGCCCTTGGGGATGGGGAGATATACTACTTTGGTGCGCTACTGCCTGATCCGTTTTTCGCTACCGGGTTTGACTTTATGCCCCGGGATGGGGAGAAAATCTACTTTAACCCTGCGGCGGCGGCGGCGGATCATTTGCTTTGGAATGAGCTTGCGGCGGTGGTGTCTCAGGATATAAACGGGTTTTCACTCCATCGGGTCTTTGGCTCACACGGGCGGCCGGCTATGGCGCATCAGAATCATTCTGAGATCCTTTCCAACTTGGGTTACGGCACAATGGAAGCGTGGGCGGAGATGGCACAGGCCCATGGGCAGATTGCTTCTTTTTCGCTGGTGTACGGCTTTTATGACTGGTTTTTGCGCTATGAATCTTTCGGCTATGCCCTTGCCAACGGGGACGGCAGTTTCCAAAATGACCGTACCACTGACTTCTACGCTTGGGGGACGCCCATTGTATATAATGACAGGTGGCTAAACTTGGCGCGCTATGAGGGGGAATATAGCTTCTTCCTTGATCCCACTGATCCCATCCGGCCTTATCCCAGTGTGATTGACTTCAATGGGGATGGTGTGCCGGATTTGATTTCCGGTAGTTCGGATGGATTGTTTCATGTGTTTGCGGGTGCTACCCTACATCCGCGTTGGACGGTGGAGCGAGTGGGTTTATTGACGGGACAGAGCGGTGAACCGCTTTCTGTGCCGGCATTCTCCGCGCCCGCGTTCTACGGAACGGTGGAAGCGGGCGGCTTTTTGGTGAGCGGGAGTTATAGCGGTAACTTGTATATTTGGACGTGGTATGGCGGGCTGGAATTTGCGGATGTACCAACCGTCCTCTCCCCCCCTGCCGGTGAGACTTTGTCTGCGCCGGATGTGGTGGATTTTAATGGGGACGGCGCGGCGGATATCATTGTCGGCTTTGCAAGCGGGCATGTCTATCTGCTGGATGGTGCGAATGACTTCCATCCCCGGCGGATTCTGGAAACAGGAGAGATGTTTGCTGCACCTCGGGCGGTGGATTTAAGTGGAGATGGGTCGTTTGATTTGGTTGTGGGTACGAATAATGGGGATATTTTGCAGTATTTGAACCGCGGCGGCGTGTTTGAGTATGTCGGGTCGCTGCAAGAGCGGGCGAATGCCGGGGCGATTAATTTCAAGGGGACGGCGGGGATTAATAGCGCTAACAACATCACCCCCCTCTTTGTTGATCTCACGGGGGACGGGCTTCTGGATTTGGTGTTCGGGCAGCTTGAATACGGCGGGTTTTCTGTTGCATTGTCGGACGAGTTGTTTCCTTATCGAGGGGAGCTTCTAGCTACCATCGAGACGCTCCACAGCATGTTTGTGCCTATTTTGCTGCACAACTATGTACATCATTATAAGTCGCTGGAGGATGAAATCGCCACAATCCGGGCGGAGGTGGCGGCGCTTCGAGCGTTTGGGCTGGAAGCGCCTACCGGGGTGAATCAGCATACTTGGACGACCTCCGGGCAATCTCACGGGCAGACCCAGCGTTTGCAGGTGGAGGAGGGCTTCCTTTGGAACTTTGGTTTTCGTCCCAGTAACTCCCCTGCGAATCCGTCCAGCAGGGCGGAATATGGGATGATTACGCCTTTTTATCTCCATGGGGAAAATGGGAATCAGATGCTGATTTATAATGCGAATTATCTGCATGATTACATCCCCTTTGAGGTGTCTGCCCGCTATGGTTTGCCTGTTACCATTTATCGGACGACTTGGAATAATGTTTTCTCCAACCCGGCATCTGTGGAGGCGCATTTGGTGGAGATTCGGGGTGTGATGGATCATCATTTGTATAACTTCGTGACTGAGCCCCAGCTTGCATCTTCCATTGCGGCGGCCATGCATACGGAGGTGCGGGTGTATGTGCGTCTGCGGGATATGATTGCTGATTTCTTCCGTGAGCTTACAGGGCGTGCGCCGCGGTTTGATCGGTATTTGGCGGTGGAGCATCGGGATATGGAACTGCCTTTGTTTGATGCTGTGTATGCAGATTCTATCGGGGTGCGTGTGGCACTTGGGGATGGGACGCGGTCTTATCTTGATACAGACGCGCCTGTGGTATTGTATCGTGGGGGCGGGACTTATTTGAGCCTTGCCGGCAACGGTCAGCGTGGGACACGGATTTGGACGCGGCATGATGCGGAACGGCGGGACACCCATTTGCTGGCGGTAAATCTGCCGGCGGATATTCGAGATGAGAGCGGCGAGATTACCGTTTCGTTTTTGGAGGATGGCTTGCAGCAGGTGTTTGTGTACAGTGCAAGCGGGTTTGACATCCAAGGGGATGGGTTTGAGGTCTCTGCGGTGCGGGATCATGTCTACAGGATTAGCATGACGGGGGCGCGGAGTACCCTTGTGATTGTGACGGGGTAGTAGGCGATAGAAGAAGCCGGAGCAGATGGAATGCTCCGGCTTTTATTATGTGGGTGTGCTATGCTGTTTTCCAACGCTTGAGATTCGGAATACCTGCCTTGCATTGTTCTTTTGCGTCCTCCGGTGAAAAACCAAACTCTCTCACCATCATAGCGGCAACGAACTCAATGGTTTCTGCAAGAGTGGCATTGGGGTTTGTAAATGCGCCCTTGTCGTAACAGAATTTACAATAATCCGTGCTCTTGCTCCCGTTTGATTCTGTTCCGTACATCTCGTCGGTTTCCCCCATAGGCATACCGCAACTTTCGCAAAACTTTTCTTGCATGATAGCATCTCCTTTTTCGCGTTTAGATTTGTGCTTTTGTTGATTCGTACCACACATACATCATAACACATATAAGGTGACAACAGCGCGTCATGTTTTGGGCGCGTATTTATTTTTTATTTGTTCTATACGAATCAGCAGTTCATCACGCATATATTGCGGCTCTAATACTTCAACCGCAGTACCATAGGAAAGAATATAGTCATATATCCACTGCCCCAAAGCTGTGCGTAGGGTAAGTGAACCATCTTTGTTGACTGTTATGTCGCTTTCGGCAAACTCATCATAAATCCGATATTTTGCGTTTTGGGAAATGAACAGTCTAATGTTGATAAAGTCGGGCGGTGTTGGTTCTTCCACTGATTTGATTGGGGGAATTTCGTAATCGCCGCCATTGAATGACTTGTCTAAAACCGCCATGTTACTGATGCGAGTGAATTTGAATACCCTGTAATCATATTCCGTCAAACAAAATGACTGGAGATACCATGCCTTTGATTTGAATGATAATTTAAGCGGATATACTTCACGCCCTTTCGTTTCGCCATATGGACTTAGATAATCAAAGGACACGGCAAACTCGTGAATGATGGCATGTTTCAGCATTTCAAATTTTGCGTTGTCTTTTTCGCTATGTCCCCAACGAGAAAAATCAACCTCAACCCATTCTCTATTGGAGCTTTGAAAAAAGTTTCGCAATCTGCCAAGCACCTGTTCGGTATCAATAAACTCTGTTGCAGACATGCTTTGCAGGGCAAACAAAATTTGCTTTTGCTCGTCCTCTGAGACTAAAGTCTTATTCAGTACGAAATTGTCTTGAATAAAAATACCGCCGCCCTTACCTTGTGTCGTGTATATGGGTATTCCTGCTGTTGTCAGCGTGTCAATATCGCGCAAAATAGTTCGCTTTGAAACCTCAAAATGTGCGGCTAATTCATTTGCAGTTACTCGTTTTTTGTTCATTAGAAGATGTACTATCTCGAATAGTCGGTTAATTTGCATCAGATCACCCCAAAGATAGTATAGCATAAAAAGGTGACAACATTATGTCATGTTCAAAATATAAATTTTCTGTACTACTGACAGCCACACTACCCGGTGTGGAAAATGCTAATTTGGTACAATATCGGATGCCCTCGTAGGGCGCGACGCCTCGGCGCGCCAGGGGGGTCATATACCACACGCTATCTGTTACATGTACCGGCGCGCCGGGGGCGTCGCGCCCTACAATGATAGGGTGCACCTGTAGGGGCGATTATCAATCGCCCGTGGTTTCAGCGTTGATAGCAGTATGGGTGTAAAAGGGCGCGGGCGATTGATAATCGCCCCTACAAAGTGCACTACACTCCCTACGTACTCTGTGCATTCTTCTTACAATGTGCCCACCGCCCACAAATAGTTTACAGTGCTTCGTAGGTGCGTCTTTTTCAACAGCGTATATAAACAAACTTGGCATGTATCATCCATGCCAAGTTTGTTTATATGGAGGCTTATGCCTTACTTCCGTTTGAGCAATACGTCTTTCTCATACTTCATGACCTCATCGTACCATTCTGCGCCGGCGGGGACGTTTTGGGTTTGGCAGTAGTAGTCCCAGATGTCGCCGAAGGGCATAGACTTCAGCTCTTCTTGGAGCATGAATAGTTGGGTGAAGTCCCCTTTGTCTTGTAGCTCACGCAGACGCGCGTGGGGTTGGAGGGCGGCGTAGAGGAGGGCTTTTTGTACGTTGCGTGTGCCGATGACCCATGCGGCGACGCGGTTGATGGAGGCGTCAAAGAAGTCCAGGCCGATGAGTACGCGGTCTAGGGCATCGTGGCGGAAGATTTCTTTGCAGATTTCTTTGAGTTCGTCGTCAAGCGCCACCACATGGTCTGAGTCCCAGCGGACTGGGCGGGTGACGTGGAGGGGTAGTTTGTCGAAATAGGCCAAGAGGCTTGATATCTTGTCGCTGACTACTTCTGTCGGGTGGTAGTGACCGTTGTCGAGGAGGTTATATACCCCGGGATGGGTGGCGGCATAGGCGAGGTAGAATTCGTTTGAGCCTACGGTGTAGGATTCTACGCCGATGCCGAAGACCTTGCTCTCCACACAGTCTACAAGACCGTCATAGGGCTGGGCGTAGATTTGGTCTAGGCTGTCTTTGAGGCGTAGTCTTGGGCCGAGGCGGTCGGCGGGGACGTCTTTGAAGCCGTCCGGTATCCAGACGTTGTTGACTACCGGTGTGCCTAGGGCTTCCGCAAAACTTGCGGCGATCTGCCGGCTGGCGATGCCGTGGCGAATCCAGAATTGACGGATTTCTTCGTCAGGGCTGGATAGGGTGAGGCCATCTTTTACCTTGGGGTGGCTGAAGAATGTGGGGTTGAAGTCTAGCCCGATGCCTGTTTTTTTGGCGAAGTCAATCCAGCCTGCGAAATGTTCCGGCTTTAATTGGTCGCGGTCTGCTTCGTTGCCGTCAAATAGGGCGTAGCTGGCGTGGAGGCTGAGTTTTTTTTGGCCGGGGATGAAAGATATCGCTTTTGTAAAGTCTGCCATGAGCTCTTCCGGGTTTCGGGCGCGTCCCGGGTAGTTGCCTGTGGTCTGGATGCCCCCGGAGAGGGCTTCCCCTGCCGGCTCAAAGCCTTGTACGTCGTCCCCTTGCCAGCAGTGGATGCTGATGGGTACTGCGGCAAGCTGTCGGAGTGCGTCCTCCACATCGACGCCTAAGGCTTCGTATCGTTTTTTTGTTTGGGTGTATCGTTCCATGTCTGTTTGCTCCTCTCTGTCTCTTCCATATATGGGGTGCACGGGCGGCCTAACGCCGCCCCTACTTTGCTTCTTGTTGGCGATAGCTTTCTGCTTCCCAGTTTGCGATGAAGTCAATTAAGTCTTCCGTCATGGGCTGTGCGCCGCCAAAGCTTTTGGTGTAGACGGCGATTTTGATGGTGTCAAGGAATAGGAGGGCTGCTAGGTTTGCTTCTTTTTCTGTTTGGCCTAGGGCAAACAGGCCGACGTTTTCGACTAAGAGCACCTTGCCATCCGGTTTGCCGTTTAGTTCGGATATGTTTTTGATATAGGTAGGCCTTGCGCCGCAGTAGACGATTTGGTCGGGGGTGAAGGGTTGTAGTAAGTCCGCTGCTGTCTCGGGGGTTTGGAGGAATTCTAAGATTTGAGGGTTGGTGCGGAACTCTATGTGAGGACAGCCGGTTTTTGCTTTGATTTGGGCTATGAGATCGGCGTCTGCTGTCTCGATGTAGTCTTGCTCGGGGAAGCAGGTCACGGCTGATTTTAGGGTGTCTACTGCTTCTGTCACGAGGGCTTCGATCTCTGCCTCTGTGTCGGCGGCGACGAAGATGCCGTGGTTTTCTAGGAATGCAAGTTTTACATCTTCGCCTGTTTGCGCTTTATGTTCGCCCATGAGTTCGTGGCAGAGTTTGCCCAGTATGAATCCGGGGCGGGTGACGGGTATCCATAAGGCTTTGTTGCCGAATAGCGCTTTTAGGCGCGCCTCCCCTTCTTTGCCGCAGGTGAGGCCGTTGATTAGGGCCGGGTGGAGATGCACCACGTATCGTTGGGGGAATAGGTTGTGCAGCAAAGCCTCCACACTGGGGCGGCGGGTTTCATTGGGGATGGTGCGGGCGGCCATGACGTCTGCCAGAAAGGCGGCTTCGCGGCCTTTGTCGTCACGCGGATAATCTTTGGTTAGGGTGGCGTCCAGCGCGGCGCGGGACACGGGGACGAAGCCCGCTTCGTCTATGGTTGCGAGGCTTGTGCCGGAACATTTGATATATAAAACCTGCTCGTCTTTTTCCGACGTGTTACCGCCGCCTGCCAGGACAAGCTCGGGGTCTTTTCCGTATTGATTTGAAAGTCGGATGATGCCTGAAATATCCATCTGTGTTGCCTCCTTTTTGGTGCGGTGTTCTTTGTAGGGGCGACCGTCCCGGTCGCCCGTGTATGGTTTGTTGGCCGGTAAGGGCGCGGGCGACCGGGACGGTCGCCCCTACAATGGGCGGTTCGGTTTAGTCTAGGTGGAACATAAGGGGTAGGTTTTGCACCACGGGGCTATTGTCCGGGTTGACTTCCATGATGTCTGCCATGAAGTCCCACCATTTGCGGTTGATGGCGGTGTCTGCGCCCTGCTTCCAGCGGGCTTCGTCTTCGATTTCGATGTAGCCGAAGAGGGTGTTGGTCTCCGGGTCTAGGAAAATGGAGTAATTTTTGCCGCCGTGGTGGTGGATCATGTCTATCATCTCCGGCCAGAGTTGGTTGTGGCGTTTTTCGTATTCCGCTGCTTGGCCGGGATTGAGTTGCATTTTGAAGCCTTTGATCATGTGGCATGTTCCTTTCTTGTGGGGTGCATTGGCACGTGTAGGGGCAGACCTTGTGTCTGCCCGGTCAGTCCAGCCATGCAGGGCAGACACAAGGTCTGCCCCTACAGCGAGAATAGGGCCATTCAACCACGCCCCAATGTGTTCCGCGGGCGAACGCAGTTCGCCCCTACGCTTGGTCTAAGGTGACACTGGGGATTTCTAACAGTTCCATGGTCTTTTCAAAGATGCTGCGATTGTGTCCCACGCTCATGGCGAAATGGTGGGTGGGGTATTCTGTGAACCATTCGTCCATGTAGGAGTCCGGGTCTTTGCGGAAGCGGACGTGGGTTTGGGTGTTGCCTATGGTCATGATCTCTCTGTCTATGGCTTCCGCTTCGGTGATGATGAATTTTAGGCTGCCGTCTACCATTTGGGTACAGCACAGGGTGGTGATGTCGCCGGTTTTGACTTTTGCTTCTACAGATACGCCTGTGCCCTGTTTGCCGTGGTATAGTCCCATGCCGCGTAAAAATGGTTTCCCATTTGCGATTTCCAAGTGGAATGGGCCGTCGTGTCCCAAGAGCATAGTACCTGCCGCGTAATCTGTGGCGACGATTTCGCAGTAGCTGCCGCCTGTGCCTAAAATGTCGCAAATTTTCATGGCAAGACAGGTCTTTAAATCCCCCTCGCCGGCGCAGGGAATGCCTACGGCTGTGAGGAGAGAATGACCCACAATAAAGCCGCCTTGCAGGTTTTCATAGTGACCGCCGTCTGCACCGTGGTAGTAGTAGCAGAGGCCGTCTAGGTCGAATTCCTCCACCATGCGTTGTTGTGCCACTGCGACTTTGGCTGACCAATTTATCTGGGCGTCCGTTGGCTTTTGCGCCAGGGGGTCAGCGGCGGGGTCGTCTGTGATGATGAAAAATGCTTCAATTTCTTTGCGTTTCTCCGCCACTTCTTGGTCTGTGACGGTTTGGAGGTGGCGGTCTAGGTCACACATCTCTAAAATTTGGACATGAGACCCGGTTTGGGCTTGGAATGCGGTGAAATCTGTGTAGAGGTCTAACATGCCGCTATAGGTGTTGCCGAGGAAGCCGAATCTTGCGCCGCGTAGATTGCGTTTGACCCGTGCCGCACCGACCCATTCGGCGATTTCAGCCCAGGCGCGTTTTGCCTCCGGGCGTTCTGCGGTAATCTCGTCTGCCATGGTGGGGGCGAGGTTTTCAGATAGTCCCAACAGGCCATTGATCACACGGACAGGAATCTGCGCTCGATGGAGGACATACATCATCTCCGGCGTGGGACATGCGCCGCAGTGGGCAAGCCATTCGCCTGTGGTGGATTCCTGATAGTTGACGTGAATGGAGGGCTGGAGATTTAATAATATGACAGGGGCTTTGCATATTTGATGGACGGGTAGCACAGAAGCGCTCACCGCATAGGTGGCGGCATGGGAAAATACGATGTCTACATCTTCTTTATTAAAGTAAGCGCCGGCCTCTTGGCCTGCTTGCTCACAATCGACTAAACCAAAATTGAACACCTCAGCGCCCAGGGCTTCTAATTGGGCTGCAATGAACTGGCCATAGCTGCAAAGCCGTTCTCTGAGACCCGGGAACTGATTCCAATAGGCTTTCAGTCCCATGCTGTAAAGTCCGATTCTTGGTTTTTTCAAGGGTTTTCTTTCCACGACACGCCGACCTCCTAAATTTCAAAAATGATAAAAGCGCAAGAGGTGACCGGCAAGCCGGTCACCTCCTCAGCTTACGAACTGTTTGTTTTATGATAGGCTTTGCTTAGTAGACCAATGCCCACTCTTCAATGTTGTCTTCTGTGAAGCGGAATGGAGGGCCTACGATGACTTGTGTGTTGTACACGCCGACGCTTTCGTCCGGGCCAATAACTGTGTAGGTGATGCCGTTACCCGCTGTGAATGTTTCGCCTTCTGCGCCTGTTGTATCGCCGTTTAGGATTGCATAGAGGGCATAGGCAGCCAGTGCGCCTACGTCAATTGGATTCCAGAGGTACATGTAAGGTGTTGGTAGACCTTCACCTACGAGACCGACCATTTCACTTGGGAGGCCGAGACCTGCGACTAGTACATCGCTGTCCATTTGGTGGATAACTTGTGCCGCCGCTAGGATGCCGACTGTGGTTGGTGCGACGATCACGTCAATGTCAGGGAAGTTGACGAGCAAGCTTTGCGTTTCGTCAAAGCTTCTTTGGGATTCGTCGTCACCGAAGACAGTGGTGAGCCACTCTAGGTTGTCATAGCGGGAATCGTTGTCGATGATTTCGTGCATGGCCGCAATCCAAGAGTTTTGGTTGGTGGCAGTGGAAGTTGCGGATAGTACGGCAAATTGGCCGGCGCCGCCTGTCATGTCGTAGACGGAATCGACGAGTGCTTGTGCAACTTCAAAGACACCGGCTTGGTTGATGAACATTTGGCTGCCCCGTGCGTCAGAGTCTAGGGTTACTACAATGATGCCTTGATCTCTGGCGGATTGGAGGGTGCTCTCTAGGGCGTATGGATCATTGGCGGCAACTGCGATGCCGTCTACGCCTTGGGCAATTAGGTTGTTGATGACCATAATCTGTGCTTCCGCTGTGGTATCTTCCGGATATTGGACGATGGCGTTAATGCCCATGGATTCCGCCGCCGCTACAAAGCCGGAGGCTTTGCGCTCGTTGTAGGGGTTACCTGCTGATTTTGGAATGATAGCAAAAGTGAGGTCTCCATCCTCAGAGGCTGCCGGGGTGGTTTGGCCTCCGCCACCGCCGCCGCAGGCTGCAAGTGTTAGAACCAGTGCGATTGCCAGGAGTAATGCGATTATCTTCTTTTTCATTGTTGTCTTCCTTTCTTTTCTGTTATTGGTGGATGAATTTATGTTGTCGCCCGCTAGGCTCTGCGGGCGTACACCATCATTTGTGGGGGCGGATTCCATATCCGCCCGGTTCACAACGCCCAAACATATACCGGGCGGATATGGAATCCGCCCCTACGAAGAGCAATGTAATCTGGCCGCCCGGGATCAGACGGGTTTCTTCTTAAACACATGTTTTAGGTTCTGGAGCACAACCACGGTGATGAGTAGTGTGCCAATAATGATCCGTACGGTTTGGGGGTTTACATTGACCAGTCCCAGACCGAAGCGTAGAATGCCTACGATGAAAATTGCGATGATGACACCGGGGAATGTGCCCTTGCCGCCGGAGGTGGACATGCCGCCCAATACACACATGGCAATGGCTTCCAGCTCATAGCCCTCGCCTACGTTGTTGCGGACTGATCCCATCCAAGAGGTAAAGAATACGGCTGATACACCGCACATGAGGCCGGATAGGGTGAAGACGGTGAAGCGGGTACGGCCTACGTTGATGCCTGCGTATTCGGCGGCTGTGGTGTTTGCGCCGATGGCGTACATGCTCCGGCCGAATACAGTACGATGCATGACGAACCAGAATATGGCGGCCAGGATGCAGAAGAAGATGAAGAAAAATGGGACTGGGCCGATTCTGGCGTCGAAGATGTTTGCAAACCAGGTCACGTTCCGCATACCGCCGGTGGCTTGTGCGCCGAGGATGCGTTCTGCTAAGCCCCGGTATAGGATCATCGTGCCTAGGGTCACGATCATGGCGGAGAGTTCGCGGAACTTGGTCAAGATCAAGCCATTCAACGCGCCGCAGAGTGTGCCCACCGCTAAGGCGGCGAGGATTCCCAGTACCATGGATTCCGTGGCGTTGAATACGATGCCAAGCAGTGTGGCGGAGAGTACAACGATTGAGCCGACGGAGAGGTCGATCTCGCCTAACAATAAGCAATATGCCATCGGAAGCGCGACGAGACCGTTTACCAGAAAGGTGTTGATGTTTGTAAACAAATGCTGGGCATTTAGAAAGTTCGGCGAGAGATTCATGTTCATGACGAACACGCCGATGAATAAGGCGAGGAGGGCAACTTCCCAGCGCATGACACGGGTTTTTAGTCCCCGGGGAGGTGTGGCTTGGATGTTGCGTTTTTGTCTTGTGTCTGCCATCTTATATCTCCCTCCCTGCCAAGGCACGGCGGTTGCTGCGCCGCTGCATGAGTATGTTTGCAATGACGGCGATTAGGATTACTGCACCTTTCAGTGCCTGTTGCCAGAATGGGTCAATGCCTACAAGGCTTAGGGATCGGTTGATGACTGCGATAGTCAGCGCGCCCAAGAGTACACCGGGGATTGTGCCCTGACCGCCCTTTAGGCTGACCCCGCCGATGACACAGGCGGCGATGATGTCTAGCTCCAGTCCCGTGGCAATGTTGTTTTGAGCGGAGGCGTAAAAGCCCACGAACATAGCACCCGAGATGCCGGCCAGTGCGCCGTTGAAGGCGTAGACGAAGAGTTTGATTCGATCTGTGCGGATGCCGCTGA
>Ga0131853_10005468_pt1 | contig 22909 bp, 24 predicted proteins | sample TergutLab28metaG_FD_92764 | JGI IMG/M metagenome (GOLD analysis project Ga0131853, IMG submission 92764) | Labiotermes labralis P1 segment gut microbial communities from Petit-Saut dam, French Guiana - Lab288 P1 (version 2) (version 2) | ecosystem: Host-associated > Arthropoda: Insects >...
CGGAAATTTAGCTTGATAAATTTCTGATACCTGTTTCAAAGGTAGGCTACGGGCGCGTTAGCGTCCCGGCCTAGTTCTACAAAATAGTTACATATGTAACTATTTTGTAGAACTTCCACTATAGTGTTTCACTTAAAAATTTGTTCAACAAGAGGTTACTCAGGAAGTCTTTTGTATCATCTTATACCAATCCTAGATTAAAACCTGTAGTTTGAGCGCCGCCCCAAAAGCGCGAGGTGAAGCGCTTTTGGGGTGATTTTAGGCGTGATAAAGTACAGGTTTTTAATCAGGATTGGTATTAAATAATAATGACGGCCACAACAATGCCCAAAATCGCTCCGCAAGCCACTTCTATAGGCGTATGACCAAGAAGTTCTTTCAACTTTTTATCCAGCACAATGCCTGTGTTTTCAATGTTTTCTACAAGGGAGTTTATTACCTCAGCCTGGCGCCCCGCATCTCTTCTGACACCGGCGGCATCACTCATTACAACCATAGTTATTGCAGCAGCCACTGCAAAAATAGTAGAATCAAACCCGGAGCGCAGCCCAACTGCCGTTGACATAGCCGCCATAAAAGAAGAGTGTGAGCTTGGCATTCCGCCTGTTGAAAGCATTAGGCCGGGCCGCAAGCGCTTTACTCTAAGAAATTCAATAACTACTTTTAAAAGCTGTGCTATGGCCCAAGAGATTATTGCGCTCCACAGGACAATGTTGTCAAGTATACCTTCAATATGGTGCATTTTTTAGCTCCTCATCAATAATTTCTAAACATAAGCTCACTCATGTAATTTGCCAAAGAGTCCTTTTTAAGCTCCAAGCCTTTAACTATACAAAGCGCCTTATTAAAGTATTCTTCATAGTCTTTTTCGGCTTTTTGCGGGCCATACATAGATACATGGGTTAATTTCAAATTTTTCAAGTCTGAGCCTATAGGTTTTCCTAAAACCTCAGATGTGCTTGTGTAGTCCAGCAAGTCATCTTTTATCTGAAATGCTATTCCAAAGGCTTCTGCCGCTTCTGTGATTTTGCTGAGTTCGCTCTCGGAGGCTCCTGACAGCACTGCTCCGGCAGCCATTGCAGATTTAATTATAGCCGCTGTTTTATTTTTCTGTATATATAATAATGTACCTTTGTCTGCAATTTTATCCTCTGAAATTATGTCAACTACCTGCCCGCCTATCATGCCACACACTCCAGCGGATTTAGAAATTAGGTTCATTGCCCGAACCGCCTCTTTGCTAAAATCAGCGGCACATGCACCGGACATAATTTCATAAGCCAAATTAAGAAGACCATCCCCTGCAAGCAATGCTATAGCCTCACCAAACACTTTATGGTTTGTGGGTTTGCCTCGGCGCAAGTCATCATTATCCATGCATGGCAAATCGTCATGAATAAGTGAATACGAATGTATACACTCAATAGCCGCGGCATAGGGCAAAACTTTCTCAGTGCCGCCGCCAAAGGCTTCTGCCGTATAAAGCGCAAGCAGCGGCCGCATACGCTTACCACCGGCTTTCACCGAGTAACTCATGGCATCATATATTATTTCAGGGTATTTTTTCTCATTAAATATCCCATCTAAGTAGTTATTCACCACATCTATATAAATATGACTGTCATTCATCATACTTTTCGCCATCCTCTTCAAAGGGTTCCAGTTCAAACACCCCATCCATTTTTTCCGTGAGCACAGAAATTTCCTTCGAAACCTCTTTAAGCTTAGTGCCTAACTCACACACAAGAGCTACACCGTCTTTGTAGAGCTTCAAGGCTTTGTCAATATCAATATCAGCATTTTCAAGCTCCGCCACTATATCCTCAAGTTTTTCAAATTTTTCCTTAGTGCCCGATTTAGGCATTTCTACCATCCCCTAAATTTACTTTAGAAACTATCGCATCAAAATCACCATCACCAAGTATAACTTTGACATCTTGCCCCGGCAATATGTTTTCTACACTCTTAAGCACCTTAGCGTTTGCTACAGCAACAGAGTAGCCTTTTCTCATCACCTTAACAGGAGACGCTTCTTCAAGCCTTGCAAAAAGGCCGCCTGCTTTGACCTGATTGCGCTCACCCTGTACAGCCATTTGTATGTTTGCAAGCTTTTGCAGGCTTTTTAACCTAGCCACATAATTATAGGATAAAGATACAGGCTTAATAAAACCCCTTGAGTTTATTATGCTGTTAAGTTTAAACTCATAGCCGGCAAACCTATCTTGAACTAATCTCTCTAACTGCCCCACAAGCTCTTCCAGTTTTTTAAGCTGTAACTCTTTCGGTTTAATCAGCCCGGCAATAGCCGCAGAAGGAGTTGACGCTCTAAGGTCGGCTACAAAATCAGCAATAGTAAAGTCAACCTCATGACCAACCGCCGATATAACAGGTATGTGCGATTTATATATTGCCTCGGCCACAACTTCTTCATTAAATGCCCATAAGTCCTCTATAGAACCGCCGCCGCGGCCTACAACCATCACATCTGCTTTGCCCCATCTGTTTAACATATCAATAGCCTTTGCAATCGAAACTCCTGCTCCATCACCCTGAACAAGGCATGGAGCGATTATAAGCTTAACAGTTGAGTCTAAGTTTTCCGCAACTTTGAGCATATCTCTTATGGCGGCACCTGTTGGCGAGGTAACAAGAGCCACTGCCTTAGGCTCCGGGGGAATAGCTTTTTTAACAGATAGGTCAAAGTAGCCTTTACTCTCAAGCCTTAACTTTAGTGCTTCAAACATGGCATGAAGCTTGCCTCTGCCTGCATCCTCCATAACCTCTGCATATACTTGATAGCGGCCTTGCTTTTCATAAACTCCAACCCGGCCAAAAACTAAAGTCTCCATACCGTTTTTAGGCTCCCACTTTAAAGCGCGGGCCGCATCTTTCCACATTAGACAGCTAATTGATGAGTATTCATCTTTCATGCTGAAATACAAGTGACCGGAGCTGTGGCGGGTAAAATTAGAAATTTCACCGCTAAGCACAATGGCTTCAAGCAAAACATCCTCTTCAACAAGGGACTTTATATAGTTATTAAGCGCAGACACACTCAGCATGGGCTTGTCTCGCTTTCTGTCTGTTTTTCATTTTTCATTTTATCCACAGCACCCAGTATAGCGTTTATAAAACCCGGAGAATCATCCTCACAATAAACCTTTGCAAGCTCCACCGCTTCATTTATAGCCACAGAAGGAGGAATTTGTTCATTATACATCATCTCATAAACCGCTAGACGAAGCAGTGCCAAATCAGCCTTGTTAAGCCTGTTTGTGGTCCAAGCCTTAAGGGTTTCGTCCAGTACCCCGTCAATATTTTCAAGGTTTTTAAAGACACCTTGAAACTCTTCAAAAACAAACTTTGAATCAATTGTTTCACCTACATGATGCTCTATATAGCTTTCAAAAAGCACTGTTACGTCAGCTTCTTTTAAAAACTCCAACTGAAATGTCAGGCAAAAAACATGCCTGCGGTCACTCCTTCTGCTCATTTTGCTTCTCCAATCATTTTTTTTGCGCTTAGAAACTGTTTCCGGTTTCAATAGACCTGTCCTAAAACCCGCTTCCGGCAGCCATGCGAGCAAATTTTCTGCTAGGCCAGGAAGCGGAAAACGCTAATACTGAAGCGAAGTATGGGTGTTTTCCGCTGACGAAGCTTAGCAGAAAATTTGCCGCAAGGGTGCCGGAATGGGGTTTTAGGACAGGTCTAATAACTATCTGAGCTTTGATTCCCTTTTGCCTTCGGGCCGCTCAGTAACCAGGCCATTTATATTGACATTAACTTCCAAAACCACAAGCCCTGTCATTGTTTCAACCGCCGTTTTCACTCGTTCCTGAACTTTTGCAGAAACCTCAGGCAGTTTATACCCGCTTTTGACAACCAGATGAACTTCAACAACCGCCTCATTTTCGTTAACTTCGATTTTAACGCCTTTAGAGAAATTTTTCTTACCTAAGCGCTCGGCAATATCGGAAATATTACTTGCTGCCATAAAAGCAACACCATCAATCTCCATTGCGGCAGTTCCCGCTATAGTAGCTATTACTTCATCGGCTATACTTATCTTACCTAAAAAGCCGTTGTTTTCGTAGGTTAGTATTTCTGCCATATAATGCCCTCCTGATAAAAAATGCTTTTAAAGTGAAATGAAATGTGAAAGCGGGCAAAAATGGCAATGCCCATTTTTACCGGTTCGAAAAAAATCCTAAGACACAGGTTATGCGCCATTGCCGCAATCCAAAGGGATTAAGGTGCTTAAGCCTTTGTTTTGCAGAGGCTGAGCTGTATCGCTTTTTAATGATACAGCTATAATCTGTTTCTTTCTTATGCACACAGTATACCACAAAAAGCCGGCATGTAAATATACCGGCTCTTAGAAAAAGCGTCAAGGCTTTACATTTTCTGCGAAAATGTAAAGCTATTGAGTGGGGCGCTGTGTGCCGGTGGCACATGTTTAGCGCGCGCGTAGCGCCGGGCCCGAAGGGCTTGAAAACCCCCACCCTAACCGAACATAGTGAGGTTGGGCGGTTCGCCCCGCCGCTTTCGCCAAAGTAAACTTTGGCTTAGAAGCGGAGGCTTCGCCCTTGAGATAAACTATTTTACATAAGCTATTGCCTCAATTTCCAAAATTGCACCCTTAGGCAAACCGGCCACCGCATAAGTACTTCTTGCCGGGCAGGGCTCGCTAAAAAACTCAGCATAGGCCTCATTTACTGCTGCAAAATCACTCATATCCGTTAAAAATACAGTAACTTTAACCACATCATCCATTGCCGCCCCGCCGGCCTCTAAAATGGCTTTCACATTAGACAGAGCAGCCCTTGCCGCCGCACCGGGTTCTGTTATAAGCTCCCCACCGCCTGCCGGGTCCATAGGCAATTGCCCCGATGAAAAAACCAAATTACCGGCCCTGATACCTTGAGAATATGGCCCTATTGCTCCCGGAGCCCCCTGTGTTTTAATTTCCTGCTTCATTTGTATCCCTCCATTAGTTAAGCTTTTATATATTTGCGTATTTTAGAAGCCGCAATTTCAGGAAAAAAACTGTTAATATAAGTATCCGTACCAATCTCCATCCCGCCGAACCCGCCTATTCTCGGAAACAGCTCCATATAGAAATGACTGGTACGGTAATTGCCTTTAGGTGCCTGTTGAAAACATATATTATATGGAAACCGGCCAAGCTCATTTTGCAGCGCCTTTATAGAGGCTTTTAACGCCTTAGCCATTCCCTCTGTTTCTTCATCGGTAATCAAAGAAGCATTTGATATATGCCTTATAGGTGCCACATTTACACTATAACCATATGTTGCAGCATATGGCATGTAGGCAAAGGCATATTCATTTTCGTATATTATCAGCTCTTTATTATCAAATAATCCTTCTATATAGCTTTTTCCGTTTTCACTATAATAGCTTCCAAATTTATTATGTATACGGGTTTGCTTTATAGGTATAAAAGGGATGGAAATTACTTGCCAATGAGAATGGGCAATACTTGCTCCGCTGCCTGCACCATCATTTTTAAATATTTGCATATACTCTATATTGCAGCCTGAAAGTATGGCTTCATATCTGGAAAACAGAGTTTTAAGGGTGAGCATCATGTCGGAGAGCTCAAAATCAGCAAACTCTTCTTTGTGTGTATCAGTATCTATAATAACCTCATGTACACCTCCGCCGCTAATGTCAAGCGCAGGGTATTTATTAGGCAGAACGATTATACGCCCGCTATTAGATATTTCAGTTATATCAGAAAGCTCATACCTGTTTTCTATGCAGAAAGGGCAAGCCCTTCTGTCCTCAACATATTTTCCGGCAGCCTTCCAAAGTATTGGCCGGTTTGCCCTCTCATCACTCATTAACACTTTGTGCCCTGTTAAGTAATCTTCTCTGATTTCAAACATTTAAGGTCTCCTAGTTCACCCATTCGATACGCCACTGCCCAACATTATAAAATATATTAGAGAGTACCGGCCTTTTATCGCCTATTATTCTGGCATCTGTCAAAAGGGCTCTTTGTGTAAATACTATGGGCGTAACAGGTTTTTCTATAGCTATGGCTTCTTGAAGCTCACCAATAAAAAACCAAAACTCCTCTTCATTTCTGGCAGAATCCACCTGCTCTAAGAGCTCGTCCACAGTGTCCAGCCGAAAAGCAAAATGGTTGTATAAACTCCCCCCTATGCTGCTTGAGTGAAACAGAGGCTTAAAATCAGGCCTTATGTCGAAATTATAGGCTCCTAAAAACAAATCAAAGTTCCCGCTGTTAAGCCTGTCCAAATAAGCCTCAAAGTCGTAAATGTCTAAATGAATAACCATGCCTAGCATTTCAAGATTATCCCTTAAATTTCTTGCTATTGCTATGCGCTCATGGCTTTCCGCATTAACTAAAAGCCTAAACTCAAACCTATGAGCCCTACCGTTAATATCTTTCGACAGCACACCTTCCTGAGTGCCCGCACCTGTGCGAAACAAGATATTTCTGGCCTCTTCCATGTTAAACTCTGCTACCGTTGTATTAGAACGGAAAAGGTATGACACAGGATTTATAATCGTTGTTGCTGATTGGCCCCTGCCCAAATAAATGCTTTCAAGTATGTGCTCTCGGTCAAGTGCGTGAGCTATAGCTTCCCTTACACCTCTGTCTGCTGTAAGGGGCCTGCCTAAATTGTAACCCAGAAAAACAAAATTGTTTGTGTCATATGTTGTAGTTGTTATGGCTCTCGACCCGCTGAATCGTCCAAATGCTGTAGCATCCGCGTCTAAGGTATTTATTATTCCCTGTTCAAAGGCCATAAAATCTGTATCTGCATCATCAATTATAAGCACATCAACCTGCTCAATAAAGGGCCTGTTCCTGCCTCTAATACTTATTTCATTAGGAATAAGAACTACCCTGACAACCGATTCAACCGACTCAACCCTATAAACGCCGTTGCCTACAGGCATCATATTTCTTGAAGATGTAAAATTTATATGCCCCTCATAATAATGCCTTGGTATCACAGGAAAGTTGAGGGCATAACTCATGCCGCCTTGGGGCCTTGAAAACCTTACGCGGAAATTGGAGCTGTCAATAATTTCAATGGCAGTTATATCTCTTATAACATCTTTATATATGGCACTGCCTATATCACTTCTGATTATGTTTACGGAAAAAGCCACATCCCCCGCTGTCATTCTTGAGCCATCGCTCCAAAAAACGTCCTCCCTTATTGTAACCGCTGCACTCATGCCATCAGCTGAAAAATTGATTCTGGAAGCAAGGTTAGGCGTTGGGCGCATATTTTCACGAATTTCTGTTAAAGGTTCAAACACAAGCCGAAGCATACGATCAACGCTTGAATCCTGATTTATAAGAGGATTCAGCGTTCTTGGATTACGCATAGACAAGTTAAGGCTGCTGCCAAAATGAGTTGACGAGGTTCCGGTAGCAACCATGTTTTCGACACTAGTTGCAGCAACATCATGCTCTCTAACCTGCTGTCTTAAACTTACAAATTCCTGTGTGCAGCCCGATAAAAAAAATATTACACCGCATAGGATACATATTATTTTTTTCATAATTTATACTCCGAAAACCCCATTCAACATAAGTAAAACCCTATAGACTTCCTGAAAACGCTTGACCCTCGACACATAATTCCTTGTTTCTCTAAATGGTATAGACTCCAAGGAATTGTCTTCACTGCCTTGCTCATTAAGCCAGTTTGTTACATTACCGCTGCCCGCGTTATAAGCGGCCAGCGCCGTATCCAGATTACCGTCAAACTGCCTCAGAAGCCTGTTTATATACCAACAGCCTATGTGTATGTTTATTTCCGGCTCAAAAATACGGCTGTAGTCATAATCTTCAAGACCAATTTGCTCTGCCGCCCAATCAGCGGTTTGCTCCATAATCTGCATTAGCCCGGAAGCACCTCTGTGACTTAGCGCATAGCGGTTAAAACTGCTCTCGGCTCTTATTATGGCATAAACAAGCTCTAAAGGTAAATCATACATATCAGCATATCTTTCAACAACATCAGAATATCTCATAGGGAAAAAACGCCTGACCCCAATAGCTCCCACAACAGTGCACACCACAAAAGACAGAAGCACAATAATAATTATCATCCGTTTTCTTCGTCTTCTCAAATCTATGGATAGGAACATCTATTTCCTCTTCTCTAAAATTATATCAAGAAAGTATTAATTCTGAAAGCACTGAAAGGACTTGCTGCCTCAACTCGTCGTAACCTTTGTTATTTTCAATAACAACATCGCACTTTTTTTTAAGCACATAACTTGGTGTTTGAAGCTTAAGCCTAAGCTCGGCTTCTTTGCGGCTCATATTACCCCGTTTAACTGCCCGGTTCAGCTTTATTTCCGTATCGGCATCAACAACCCAGGTTACATCACATATAACATCAAGCTCTGACTCAAAAAGCAGCGGTACATCAAGACAGACAATATCATGAGATTTATTTTTAAAAACCTTGCTAATTTCATCATCTATGCGCTGTCCTACATGTTTGTGAGTGGCTTGGTTTAAAGCCCTCAACTTCTCAGGATTGCCAAACACTATATCCGCCAAGCGCCCTCTGTTAATTTCACCGTTTTCTTGTAATATTTCACTGCCGAAAAGCCCCACGGTTTCCAAATAGCCAGGGCCATCCTTGGCAAGAACATCTCGTGCAATTTTATCAGCATCTAAAATATAAGCACCCTGCTCTTCCAATATCTTCGACACGGTGGTTTTGCCGCTGCCTATGTTTCCTGTCACACCTATTATAAGCATAATCTCCCTCTGCTTTACTTTGTGTCAAACCAAGTGTTACCCTTACTTACATCTGCAACCATAGCCACAGACAGCGAAACAGCATTTTCCATTTCCTCTTTCAAAAGCTTTGATACCGCATCAACTTCATCTAAGGCAGCTTCAAGCAAAAGTTCGTCATGCACTTGCAGTATTATCCTGCTTTTTAAGTTATTCGCTCTAAGTTTGTTATATACCCTCACCATTGCCAGCTTCATAATATCTGCGGCACTGCCTTGTATAGGCATATTCATAGCTGCCCTCTCACCAAAGGCACGAATATTAAAATTAGGGTTTTTAAGCTCTATAATCTCCCTGCGTCTGCCGAAAATAGTTTTAGCGTAACCTGTAGCTTTTGCACAAAACACAGAGTCCTCCATGAACTTTTTAACACCTTTATACTTATCTAAATAGGCATTTATATAGCTCTCCGCTTCCTTAACGCTTATACCCAAGTCCTCCGACAAACTAAATGAGCCTATGCCGTACACTATACCGAAATTGACAGCCTTGGCCTCGCTCCTCATTCCGGGTGTTACTTCACTTACATCTATTCCATGAACCTGAGCGGCAGTGCTTGTGTGAATATCTTCGCCGCTGTTAAACGCAGCTATCATATTTTCATCCCGGGCCATGTGAGCAAGAATCCTAAGCTCTATTTGGCTGTAATCGGCATCAACAAACACAAAACCGGAAGACGCCACAAAAACCTTTCTAAACTGCCTGCCAAGCTCCGTGCGAATTGGTATGTTTTGCAAGTTAGGCTCAGTAGAAGAAAGCCTGCCCGTAGCAGTTACAGTTTGGTTAAATGTGGAGTAAATCTTTGAAGTTTCTTCGCATAGAGCAGATAAAAGCCCGTCACAGTACGTTGATTTAAGTTTAGTTAAGGTTCTGTAATCCAAAACCAGCTCAATTGCCGGATGTTTGCTTTTTAACTTATTAAGTACATCCACCGCAGTTGAGTAACCTGTTTTGGTTTTTTTACCGCCCTTTAGGGCAAGCTTCTCAAACAGCACTTCCCCAAGCTGTTTAGGAGAGTTTATATTAAACACTTCTCCCGTAAGCTCATAAATTTCGGCTTCCAAAAGATTTATGCGCTCTGAAAGCACTTTGTCAAAAATAAGTATGGCTGACTTATCCACGCTTATGCCGTAAGCCTCCATAGAAGCAAGAACCAGAGCGGTTGGCAGTTCTATTTGATAGTATAACATATCCTGTCCATTTTCAGCAATTTTTGCTTTCATAGCCTCATGGGTTTTAAAAGCAACTTCTGCATGGCGGCAGGCGAACTTTAGAGCCTCTGCCTCGTCAGCGCTTTGCATACTGAGCCTTGATTTGCCCTTGCCAAAAACACTTTCACCGCTGGTATAGTTAAGCCCCAGATAATCCTCAGCTATTTGATCGTAACTGAAAGGCGCTTTTGTAGAATCCAACACATAAGCGGCAAGCACTGTGTCAAAGGCAATATTAACGCTTGCAGCACCCAATTTTAAAAGAGCCGACTGTAAAACCTTCGAATCAAAACATATAAACTGTGTTTCAAGCCCTTCGAAAACTGTGGTTATATCAGAATCAAAAATAGTATAGTATCCGGCCCCATCTATATAAAAACTTATACCCTCAGGGCAATCACCTGTAGCTATCAATGCACAAGCAGCAGTTTTACAATGTTTAAGAAGCTCTCTAAGCTCTTTTTTTTCAGTTCTTCTGTAATTTTCAGGCAAAGCCACCCCACTTTGCACTAAGCGCTCAAACTTTGCGCCTTTTACAAGAAGTGACTTAAAGCCAAGCTCCTTAAACCTTCCCATAGCTTCGGGGCTAAACAAACTTTCCCAAGCCACGGCGGATGGAAAAGGCACATCCGCATTTGTTATAATTGTAGCCAAATCACGGGACAAATAAGCCAGTTCCTTATACTGCACTATATTTTCGGAGGCTTTTTTAGGTTTTATTTCGGCGGCATTTTCTATGGCTGCCTCAATACTTTTATACTCCATTATAATCTTTATCGCGGTCTTTTCACCTATTCCGGGCACGCCGGGTATGTTGTCGGAAGAGTCGCCCATAAGAGCTTTTACATCTATATACTCTTTTGGTGTTACACCATACTTCTCGCTCACATCCTTAGCAAAATAATCTTCCACAACAGTTGTGCTGCCCTTGGTTTTGGGTATGCGTATTTTAATGTTATCTGAGGCTATCTGCAAAAGGTCCCTGTCACCGGATATAATAACAACAGACTTGCCAAGCTTTTCAGAGCGGTTTGCAAGGCTTCCCAATATATCGTCAGCTTCCAGCCCCGGTTTTTCATAAATCGCTACACCCATTTTAACCAGCAAATCTTTAAGCATAGGAAGCTGCGGCCTAAGTAAGTCAGGCATGGCAGAGCGGTTTGCCTTATAAGCATCGTATTTAATATGTCTTGCTGTAGGCTCAGGCAAATCAAAGGCCACAAGCACATAGTCAGGGCGCTCTTCTTCATACATTTTGAAAAAGATGCTTAAAAACCCATATACACCGCCTGTCGGCTCGCCGCTTGGCCCCGAAAGTGCAGGAAGAGCAAAAAAAGCCCTATTTATTATAGAGTTGCCGTCTATTAGCAGAATTTTTTCGCCCATGCAAAACCTCCGATATTATTTATAATTAATATATGCGAAGTGACTTGGTTCAACTTAAGTGATTTTCTTAAGTTGAACAGCTGTAACGTATTTATAGACATTATAATATTATACTGCATTAAAATAAAGATATTTCAAAAATATTAAGAGAGTGTTAATAGTCATATGGATTTTTAGGCAACAAAAAAAGGAACGCCTTATTGCAATAGCAGCCCTCAACCATAAAACAGCAGCAAATAATTTTAGCAAGCTAAGAACCTGTGTTCAATAATAGGGGGCTGTTTATTGAGCACAGGTTCTAAATTTCTGTTACTACATTCATAGAAATTACATTGTTAAGATTTGCATTACGCTTTTGGAACTGCTTTGATAAAATACTCTCCCGCAAGCACCCAGTGGCCATTACCGCTTAATTCATAGGCGGAATAATTAAACCCATTATCTGTTGCAATTATACCATTTGTAGTGATTGATGCTGAGCCTGATCTTGTTCCGATATTAGAATATGTAGTTAATGTTATCGTAGATAAGGCTTGCATGTTTTTGGCTGGCGCTACATTTGCAGGTATTGTAAGAATGTTTGCAGAAACATTCAGCCCCATATTTGGGTATAATGTTCCAAATAGACTAAATACCACCCTATAGCCATCACTATAGAAAAAACTGGAACTCCTGTTTAACCCTAGAACAGTAGGCCTAGTTAATGTAACTTGGTCAATATAATCAAGCCACTTTCCTCCGGCTAAGACATCTGTATCGGTAGTTCCTATCCACCAATTGCCATTAGAGCCTATAAAAGGCGTTAATCCATCCTCCCCCTCTATTCCTTGCGGTCCTGTGTCACCCTGCGGCCCTGTGTCGCCTTGCGGCCCTGTGTCACCCTGTGGCCCTGTGTCGCCTTGCGGCCCTTCACATCCGCTGTCACCTTTCGAGCCCGGATCACCTTTGTCACCTTGAATGCCTTCGGGCCCGGCCGGCCCCCTTGCCCCCGGCGGTCCAGGACAGCCACGCTCTCCCCTGGGTCCGGGTTCACCGGGGCATCCTTTTGGGCCTCTGGGGCCTGTATCACCCATGTCACCCTTGGGTCCCGGGCATCCGTCATCTCCTTTTGGCCCCGGTGGTCCCGGCGGGCCGGGCCTGCACCTTATATCATAGTCATGATGCCTCTTATTACTGCAATCAGTTTCAGACCATGAGCTTGGATCTTTAATATGATTTTTATAATCCATCATTTTCCCCTCCATGCTAAGGCCCGCATTAGCAGGCAACTCTTTAGAACCGATTCCGGCCTGCTGCAGGAAGCCTTATTTGTATTATAATTACAGCTGTACATGCTGTTACTACATACTATTATTTTTTAAAACATATGTGCTGCTTACTTAATAAGTGGAAACTTTAGAACAAACTACCAGCGTTACTTTTTTATCAACTCTTGTAAAATTAAATGAACTATAGTAGAATCATAAGGCGTATAGCTTATTAACTTAATTTTTATCAAGTTAATTCACTGTAATATAGTGAAATTCCACTATACATAACAAAAGTTGAGGGGAGTTATTATTTTTAATGAAAGCTTTCACCTTTAAAAGAGGTATCCATCCTCCCACTGACAAAGTATCTACGGAGGATAGGGCTATTATTGATGTACCTTCTTTAGCCGGTTCTATAATGACATATCCTTTTTCGCAGCATTTAGGTGCGCCGGCTGTTCCTATTGTCGAGGTTGGCGAGCGGGTTCTCAGGGGCCAGAAAATAGCCGAAGCCGATGGTCACTTCTCTGTTCCCATATATACTGCCGTGTCAGGCACAGTAACCGATATTGTGGCTGAGGGTATTTTTCTTCCCAGCGGCGGTGTTTCCGGTGGTATTATAATAGAGTCTGACGGTAAGGAAGAGGAACATTCCTCAATGAACAAGCAGAGGGATTACAAAACCCTCTCAAAAGAAGAAATATTGTATTTAATTAAAGAAAGCGGCATAGTCGGTATGGGTGGCGCAGGTTTTCCTGCTCATATTAAATTAAACCCTCCGCCTAATAAAAGCCTTGATACAATTATAGTAAACGGCGCCGAGTGCGAGCCTTATCTTACAAATGACCACAGAGTCATGTTAGAGCAGCCCGGGCGTGTTGTTGAGGGCTTGCAGATAGTGCTGCATACTACTTTTAATAATGCCAATGGCGTTATAGGCATAGAAACCAATAAGCCCGATGCAATAAAGGCTATAACCAAAGCTTGTGAAGGCACAAGAATCAGGGTATGTCCTTTGCAGCCTAAGTATCCCCAAGGTGCGGAAAAACAGCTGATAAGCGCAATAACCGGCAGGGAAGTGCCATCAGGCGGCCTGCCTATTGATATTGGCTGTACTGTTATAAATGTTGAAACAGCCATTGCCATACAAAGGGGCGTTGTCAGAGGTAAACCGCTTATGGCAAGAAATTTGACACTTTCAGGTGACATGGTTAACAACCCCGGCAACTATAAGGTTAAAATAGGCTCAAGCTACAAAGACCTGATTACATTCACCGGCGGGCTTAAGGGCAAGCCCTATAAAATAATATCCGGCGGCCCTATGATGGGGGTTGCGCTCTTTAGCTTGGATGTTCCTGTTATAAAGACTTCATCTTCCATATTGTGTGTGTCGGAAAAGCTTGCCTTGCTTAATGAGGAGCAGCCCTGTATAAGATGTGCCCGCTGTCTTGAGCACTGCCCTATGGGCCTTATGCCCCTTGACCTGAATAAGTATGTAGTGCTGCATGACTATGAGAGCTTTGAGAAATATAATGGCCTTGACTGCATAGAGTGCGGCTCCTGCTCCTTTGTCTGCCCCTCTAAGCGCTTTCTGGCCCAGTCTATACGGGCCGCAAGGCGCTCGATTATGGAGGAGAAAAGAAGCAAGCGTTCATAATCTGTGCCGTGCTGCTGCTTAAACTCGCGGTACTGCTTTAGCATCGCAGGCCAACGTGCAAAGGTACAGTAGATTGATTTGGTGGATTTATTTCCATCAAATTGCTGATGGATACAAAGTTCCCAGGGAACTTTGTATCCTTTCCGTAAGTAACTCGCCAAAAATAAGGTTTTTGGCTAAAGGAGTGAAGTATATGGATGATGTTAGTAAGTATGTGGTTTCGTCCACCCCGCATATTAGAGATAATGTTACTACACAAAAAATAATGCTGGATGTAATACTGGCTCTTACACCTGCCGCCCTTATGGGCGTATATTTCTTCGGCATGGAAGCGTTTATAACTATTTTCATATCAATTACCTCTTGTGTTTTCTTCGAATATTTTTTCAGAAAACTCAGAAAACAGCAAAGTTCCATACACGATTTATCCGCTGTACTTACCGGCCTTTTGCTTGCCATGAACCTTCCGGCATCTAATAACGCCGCTATTCCAATAGTTGGCAGTTTTATTGCCATTGTTTTAGTTAAGCAAATATTTGGCGGCATAGGGCACAATTTCTTAAACCCTGCACTGGCCGCCAGAGCCTTCTTGCTTTTAAGCTACCCTACTTCTTTAGTAGCTTTCTGGCAGCCTGAGAGAGATTTTTTTGGTCTGGGCACAGTTGTTGATGCGGTTTCTGCTGCAACCCCTTCAGCCCTTTTAGGGCACGGCGTAGCCCCTGCAGCTCATGACTATATAAATGCCCTTATAGGTTTTCACGGCGCCTCATTAGGAGAAGGTTCTGCAATAGCCCTTTTGATAGGCGGTGTATATCTGCTTATTAAAAGAATTATCAATTGGCGCATTCCTGTTACTTTTATACTTTCAACCATGCTCATTACGTGGGTGGTTGGCAGAGGCGGCGGGTTATTCAGCGGCTATCCTATTTATGAAGCTCTTACCGGCGGCCTTCTTCTTGGAGCTTTTTTTATGGCAACTGACTATACCACATCTCCTGTTACCCCTAACGGTCAAATCATTATGGGAATAGGCTGCGGTGTTATAACAGCTTTTATAAGGCTTGGGGGCGCTTACCCCGAAGGTGCCAGTTTTGCTATATTGTTTATGAACCTTGCTACACCTTTAATAGATAAATTTACCGCTCCCAGAGTGTTCGGCAAAAATGCTAAAAAACCCCGGACAGTCTTTGACTGGGGCGTATTTGACAGGTGGTGATTAAAGTGCAAAGTATCAAACCGTCTTTAGTGCTGTTTGTGATTACTCTTGCTTGCGGTTTTCTTCTTGCTTCGGTTAATATGCTTACCGGGCCAAGGATATTGATACAGGAAGAAATTATGCTTAAAAATGCTTTAAATGAAATTCTATACCCTACCGTAGCTGAATTTGAGGAAATTGAGCTTTTGGACGATACAATAATAAGCCTATATGCCGCACTTTATGACGGTGAGGTTGTAGCCTATGTGATACATTCGGCCGCTTTAGGTTATTCAGGTGATGTTAATGTTTTAACCGGCATAGATTTAACCGGCTCTGTTATCTCTGTAAGAATAGGCTCTCATGCAGAAACTCCGGGCCTGGGCTCTCGTATAGAGCGAGAAAACTTCACAGGCCAATACATGGGCCTTAGAGGCCCTTTCAGAGTCGTAAGCCATTCTCAGGCTCAGAGGGTTCAAAACGATATACAAGCAATAGCCTCTGCCACCATAAGCACTAATGCCGTAACAAATGGTGTTAATGCTGCGCTTTCATATTTTTCTAACCATTTATCGGAGGTGAGCGGCCAGTGAACAAAAACTTTGCAGCCATTAAAAGAGGTGTTGTAGATGACAACCCCGTCTTTGCGCAAGCCATTGGCCTCTGCCCTGTAATGGCGGTTACAACCAGCGCGCTGAACGGTATTGCTATGGGCCTTGCGGCAACTATTGTTCTCACTTGTTCAAATGCAATTATTTCGCTTCTTAGAAAGCTTATACCCGACAGTGTGCGCATACCTATTTTCATTGTCGTTATAGCCTCTTTCACCGCTATGGTGGAAATGCTGCTTAAAGCTTATTTTCCGGCTATTAACGCTGCCTTGGGTATTTATATACCTCTTATTGCAGTAAACTGCATTATATTTTCGAGGAGCGAAAGTTTCGCCTCCAAACATGGTTTAATTGACTCGGCCTTTGACGGCATAGGCATGGGCCTTGGTTTTACCCTGGCATTAACCGCAATCGGCATTATTCGTGAGTTATTAGGCGCAGGCAGCATATTTGGCAATGAGTTTGCGTTCATGCCCCAAACCATAGCCATTGTACTGCCTCCCGGCGGTTTTATAGTTATGGCCTGCATTATAGCGGGAATTAATTATTTAAGGGAGCGTAAGGCTAATGGACAATAACATTTTTATGATATTCGTAAGCGGGGTTCTTATAAACAACTTCGTACTTAGCCGCTTTTTGGGGATTTGCCCGTTTCTAGGTGTCTCCAAAAGGCTTGAAACTGCCTTTGGCATGAGCCTTGCGGTACTGTTTGTATCAGCCCTTTCTTCTGTTTTTACTTTTGCTGTGTATGAGTTTTTGCTTGCCCCTTTTGGCCTTGAGTATATGTACACCGTAGCCTTTGTGTTAATAATGGCAAGTTTTGTACAGCTTACCGAACTGATACTTAAAAAATACAGCCCCCTCCTGCATCAGTCACTGGGCATATATCTGCCGCTTCTTACCACTAATTGCGCCATATTAGGCGTTCTTGTGCTGAACATGCAAAGCGGCTATGGCATACTAACCTCTGTAATAAATGCAATAGGTGTTTCTGTTGGTTTTGCTGTGGCTATAATGCTTTTTGCGGGAATAAGGGAAAGGCTTGTTTTTGCTGATGTGCCTAAGTGTTTTCAGGGCTTTCCCATTGCTATGATTATTGCGGGGCTTATGAGCATTGCTTTTCTGGGCTTCGCATAGGAGGTTTCGAGATGGATATTGCAACAATCTTAGGCGCCGCTTTTATTATGGGCAGCCTTGGTCTTGTTTTTGGTATAATACTTTTAGTGGCAAACAAAAAGCTGGCAATAGAAGAGGACCCTCTTATTGCAGCCATAAGAGGGTCTTTGCCCGGTGCAAACTGCGGTGCCTGCTCATTTACAGGCTGTGATGCGTTTGCAAGCGCGTTGGCAGCCGGCAATGCTAAGCCAAACGCCTGCCCCGTAGGCGGTGACAGCCTCACTCTTTTACTTTCGGCGCTTTTAGGTGTTGAGGCTGAGCTTATTGAGCGTGAGGTGGCTTACGTAGCCTGCGGCGGTTCTACCCGCCACTCCAATTTCCGTTATGAATATTTTGGCATGGACAATTGTAAGGCCGGTATGCAGCTTATGGGCGGCGGCTCTAAGGCTTGCCCCCGCGGCTGTTTGGGTTTAGGCAGCTGTAAAGGAGTGTGCAAGTTTGGCGCTATTGAAATGATAGACGGGATTGCCGTAGTAGACAAAGATAAGTGCACAACCTGCGGCATGTGCGTTAAAATCTGCCCGAAAAAAATAATACACATGGCCCCACACTCCGGCAGGGCTCTTATACTATGCCACTCCCATCAAAACGCAAAGGAAGTGCGCTCTTACTGTACTGTAGGCTGCATAGGCTGTAAAATATGTGAAAAAGCCTGTGAGTTTGATGCCATTGCCGTATCCGGCAACCTTGCCGTAATAGATATGAAAAAATGCACAGGCTGCAATGCCTGTGCGCTAAAGTGCCCTATGAAAGCGATAAAGGCGTGCTAAGAGTTGCCTGAAAAACTCTAACAAATGGAGGCCGGCAATGCAGCAAGAGTTTAAAAAAATGTTTAAACAGCTTATGCTTATATCCGCCCCTATAATTTTGGAGCAGGTATTTATCAGCATAATGGGTATTGTCAACCAGCTAATGGCAGCTAATGTTATTGGCGAACATGCCGTTTCAGCCATAGGCATAATCAACAGCATTACCGAAATTATGTTCTCAATATTTATGGCTCTTGCTACAGGCGGCACTATCATTGTTGCGCAGATGTACGGGCGCAGAGACTTTGAAAGCGCAAAAAAAGCCGGCGCCCAGGCACTCAACCTTGCTGCCTTAGTTGCCGTCTTGGTTTTTATTTCGCTTATAATATTCAGGGTGCCTATTGTTTACTCACTTTTAGGTGATGCGGATGAAGTGGTGTACCACGCCGGGCTTGACTTTTTCACCGTTGTGCTTCCATCGGTTCCTATGGTTGCTTTAATGCATACCGCCTTCGGCATTATCCGCGGCTCCGGCGATACTAAAACTCCCATGCAAGTCACTATAATAATGAACATTATCAATGTCATTTTGGGTTTTTTACTTATTTTCCCTTGGGGGATAAGTTTTCTGGGCATACATATTGCAAGCCCGGGCTTCGGCATATTTGGTGCGGGTTTGGCGCTTACGCTTTCGCGTTTCAGCGGGCTCGTTTTAATTCTGCTTTACATATTCTTTAAGTCACAAACCATACGCTTTAAAGAACTTAAAGATTTTGTGCCTGATATTAAAATTCAAAAAGTTATACTTGGCATAGGCATACCAACAGGTATTGAAAACAGCATGTTCCAGATTGGCCGCCTTGTAACTCAAATTTTTATAGTCGGTATGGGTACATCGGCGTTGTTTGCCAATAATGTCGGCGGAACTGTATTTATGTTTATAGGTGTGCCCGGCGCTGCTTTCTCTCAGGGGGTAATGATTTTAGTAGGGCAGATGGTGGGCCGCGGTGAATATGACAAGATAAAGAAAACAATTCTCTTTACAGTGGCGGTAGGCGCTGCTATGTTTACTGTTTTATGTGCGGCACTTTTCCCTATGGTTGGCTTGATTGCACAGGCCTTTAACGCCGGCCCTGAATCAGCCGAGGTGCTCATTCCGCTCCTGCAAACCTCGTTTATAATGACCACATTGTTCTGGGCGCCGGCTTTTATAACGCCGGCGGCGCTAAGGGCCACCGGTGATGTTAAGTACACCATGTACGTAGGCATATTAAGCATGTGGGGGCTTAGGATAGTTTTGGGGTACATACTGGGCATAGTAATGGATTTTGGCCTTATGGGCGTGTGGTATGCCATGTTCGCCGACTGGGTAGTGCGTATGATATTCTTCCAGCACAGGCTGATAAGTGGAAAGTGGATGGCAAAACTGGCCAAGGATTGATGAATTTTAATGTTTTTAAGGCTTTAAGACCGTGGAGGTTAACATAAAACCATGGGACACCACAAGCTTTTATAGCTGTATCACTTTAAAAAAGCTTGATTAAAATTTTCACAAAAAAACCGTGCTCTGCACGGTTTTTTAATGAAGGGTCAAGGGATAAATCCCTTGTGGGAGTTTGAGGGCAACGCCCTCAAGGTTTTAAAAAGCCACACCCCACCAACACAATCAAGCCACAAGCTCCAGCAGCAGCTGCCTCAGCCTTGCTTCGAAAAAGTCGGCAAATACACTGTCATTATGTAGTTCATAGGCCAGCTCGTTTACTATGTTTTTCCTTTCCATGACGGCACATAATACTTCATCACTCCAGTTGTTAAGGAGCAGGAACATTCGTATATCTTCCAGAAAAGACTCGCTAAACAATTCTGACGGCTTTGGCATCTCTCTTTCCAGTTTTTCCTCAAGGCTTTCATCTTCAACATACGATTCAAGATATGACTCCATATACGCTTTTGTTAAAAGCTGCAACATAACAAATTCCCCCGGTTATTTAATCTCTATAGTATATGCCTGAAAGGCTATACCCGCCGGGGTTTGCTGTGTTTAGCAAAAAACACAACAAAATCCCCGGCAAGGTTAATACCCCCCAGGAAACGAAAAAAGCGCCACGTATGCCACAGCACTTAACTTTAGAACTGCTGCATCAGTTCAAAGTTAAACGCCTAAGCGCTTTAACCATGAACTGCTAAAACAGTTCATATTCAAACGCCTAACATACACAGCACCTATATACGTCATTAATTGCCTTTTATTATACGATAAAAATGGTAAATAATAAAAAATAATATTGCATGGAGAAATAACATGGCGTATAATAAAAAACGGCAGACCTTTGGGTTATGTGTACGTGGTCTTGTCACGTGTACATGGTGGGGGAAGCTTCCATCTTCTTCCCACCTGCCACCGGCTGAAAATATAAGCCGGTTAACACTTTACGTTCCCTGTGACATAATTCTACCAAACCTTTTATCATTTGACAAGAGTTTTTTGCAAAAAAATCCCCCCATTATAACAATGGAGGGGATTTTTTACGCTAACAAGGTTTTAAGGCTCTTAAGGTTTTATCGCCGAAGGCGATTGGAACCCGCAGACCAGGCTCTGCAACTACCCATGAAAACCTGCTTCCATAGGCTCCCGTTGACCGATCGAGGAGATTTAAAAGTTTCAAGGCGAAGCCCGCTTTATCGAATAATTATACAACACCCTGCGCTATCATAGCATCCGCAACTTTATAGAAGCCGGCTACATTAGCACCAAGCACATAATTTTTCTCTGCGCCAACTTTTTTAGAGGCTTCATCAAGGTTTCTGAAAATATTAACCATGATACCTTGCAGCTTTTGGTCAACTTCTTCAAATGTCCAGCTAAGGCGCATGGAGTTTTGGCTCATTTCCATGGCAGATGTGGCTACGCCGCCTGCGTTTGCCGCTTTTGCGGGAGCAAACAAAACTTTGCCCGCTTGGAAAGCTTCAATAGCTTCAAGGCTTGAGGGCATGTTAGCGCCTTCGCCCACAGCCATACAGCCGTTTGCCACAAGCATTTTAGCATCATCAAGGAGAAGCTCATTTTGAGTAGCGCAAGGCAGAGCCACATCACACTTAACGCTCCAAACGCCTTTACCTTCGGTATATTTTGCGTTTGGACGGTATTTAAGATACTCGCTTATTCTGCCGCGGTTTACTTCTTTAATTTCTATAACGGCTTTAAGGTCAATACCATCTTCATCATAAATCCAGCCGTTAGAATCACTTACTGTAACAATTTTGCCGCCAAGCTCCTGAGCCTTTTGAACTGCGTAAATAGCAACATTACCGGAGCCGGAAACAGCGCAAACTTTACCATCCATGGAAGTGCCGTTGGTTTTAAGCATTTCCTGAACAAGGTAAACAAGGCCAAAGCCTGTAGCTTCTTTTCTGGCTAACGAACCGCCGTATGTAAGGCCCTTTCCTGTTAAAACACCCTCATATAAGTTAGTGAGTTTTTTGTACTGGCCGTACATATACCCCACTTCTCTTGCGCCAACGCCAATGTCACCTGCGGGAACATCAACATCTTGACCAAGATATTTATAAAGCTCACTCATAAAACTTTGGCAGAAGCGCATAACCTCTTGCTCAGACTTGCCTTTGGGGTCAAAGTCAGCGCCGCCTTTACCGCCGCCTATTGGCAGGCCCGTAAGGGAGTTTTTAAAGATTTGTTCAAAACCAAGGAACTTAATAATACTCAAATTTACAGAAGGGTGGAACCTAAGACCGCCTTTGTATGGGCCTATGGCATTGTTGTACTGCACTCTATATCCTCTGTTTACATGCACCTTGCCGGCATCATCAACCCAAGGCACACGGAAAATAACTTGTCTGTCTGGCTCAAGCAGTCTTTCCAAAATACCGTGTTTTTCGTACTTAGAGTCGGCCTCAACCGCAACTTTAATAGTGTCTAAAACCTCTGTTACCGCCTGAACAAACTCAGGCTGGTCTGCATGTGTTACCTTTGCGTTTTTTAGTACATCATCAAGATATGACATTTTAACCTCCTGTATGTGTGTTTTTTAATTATATTCTAATGCTCCGGCTCAATAAGCCCGTAAGCATTATCGTTTCTTTTATATACTACAGATACTTCATCTGTTTCGGTGTTTCTGAAAACAAAAAAGTTATGGCCTAAAAGTTCCATATTCATAACGGCCTCTTCCGCGTCCATTGGTTTTAGGGCAAACCTTTTAGAGCGCTTTATAACTACAGCGTTTTCGTTTTCATCGTCTAAGTCATCATCACTCTGCGGGGTTAAGTAAGCGCTTAACTCCTCCCTAAAATTTGGGTCTATTTTGGCTTTTCTGCTTAATCTGCTTTTAAATTTGAGCAGCTGCTTCTCTAAAATGTCTACCACCTGGTCAAGGAGCACTTGCAAATCCATCCCTGTGACCTCGGCCCTTAAAGTGTTTTTCTTGAGAGGAACTGTAACCTCTACCTTCTGCTGCGACTTGATTTCAGTGAATGTTACGAAAACCTCACTGTTCTCCGGAAGAAACTTAGAAAGCCGGTCTAACTTGTCTGTAGTTTTTTGTTTAAGGGCGTCACCAACTGTAATGCCCTTGCCTGTGAACGAGTAACGCATTGTAACCCCTCCCTGCATTGTTAAGTTTTAGTTCGTGTGCTTTTAAATTCGGGCTTATAGCAAAGGACAATTTAAAAGGTGAAAGTAAGCGGAGCCCCGAAAATACGAGTCTTTTAGGAAGTCTTTTTTCTCCTACGGAGAAAAAACCATTCGAGCTTTGTATCGTAATACTATAGTGGAAGTTCTACAAAATAGTTACATATGTAACTATTTTGTAGAACTAGGCCAGGACGCTAAC